>Ga0115005_10000026_pt1 | contig 98271 bp, 94 predicted proteins | sample ArcOceMetagenome_FD_87163 | JGI IMG/M metagenome (GOLD analysis project Ga0115005, IMG submission 87163) | Marine eukaryotic phytoplankton communities from Arctic Ocean - Arctic Ocean - Greenland ARC118M Metagenome | ecosystem: Environmental > Aquatic > Marine > Oceanic | place: Arctic Ocean... | reverse complement strand
GCTCTAGATCAAAACATCCAAAATCTGATATAAAAAAACAAAAAGTTTTCAAGCAGACATTCAAAGCAAGAGTGGCCAAGATTAAAAATAAAAAAAAAGAGAATAGAAGTTTGGTTTCAGGATGAACTTCGGGCGGGTCAACAAGGTTCTCTGTCGCGAAGTTGGGCGATAAAAGGAACTCGTCCCAGAAGAGTTCGGCAACGACAATTTAAGTCATCTTATCTCTTTGGTGCGATTTGCCCAAGAAAGAATAAAGGAGTTGCACTAGTCCTTCCTTACGCTAATACAGAGGCGATGCAATTACATCTCAATGAAATATCTAAAAAGGTGACAAAAGGATATCATGCAGTGATTGTTATGGATGGCGCTGGTTGGCATCTAGCAAAGAGTCTCAATATTCCTAAGAATATATCGATAATCAAGCTGCCACCATATTCACCAGAATTAAATCCAATGGAACAACTTTTTCAACAATTACGAAAATTAAAGCTTAGCAATACTTGTTATGAAAGTTACGAAGATATTGATCAGTCTTGTGTTGAAGCTTGGAATCAATTTATTTTAAATGGGGATAATATTAAAAATCTTGCTCTAAGGAATTGGGCAGATTGTTGCTAGATTATTAAACGTAATTGGTATTAAATTTGCATCTACAGATAAACACCTAGAGATTTCAGTGGATATATCGAAATCAGAAAACTCTATTTATATCGACTACCGAGATAATGGAGTGGGAATACATGACTCTATTTCAAAAAACATATTTAATCCGTTTGTAAAGTTTTCTAATCATGAAGATAGCCTCGGCTTAGGTATGACTATTGTTCAAAAGACAATGGATATTCATGAAGGATTTATTGAGGTCATTCCATCAGAAGCTGGGGCATATTTTAGAATAACACTTTTTGATTAGATAATATAAATACAGCCCAAAAACTTTATGGGAATCTGTTGATCGTTTCTCTCATAGACTCGATCAACAGATAATAATTTTATCCATGTCTTATTTTTGTGTAAAAACCGATACTCAAGATAAAAGACAGAGTCATTTTTCGATGAATAGATTTTTTCAATATGTCTTTCGAGCTTTTCAAGATCATCTGGGTGAAATAAGTTTAAAAAATCACTTGAACCTAAAAGATCTAAGTCATCTAAATTATAGCCTGTTATCGATTCATAAATTTTATTTATATAAATATTTCTCTGTTTTTCAATATCAAAAATATATAGTCCCGTTTCAAGTACATTATAAATACGACTAAGTACTTGTTCGCTCTCTTCAATTTTTAATGATTGCATCGATTCATTTTCTAAGTATTCTATCCTGCTTTTCAAGTTTTGATTTTCATCTTTTAATTTCTTTTGATCATCTGGCTCGAACATATTCTGCTTAATTAGATTGAAATCAAGCCAATGTTCAATAATATTCTTTAATTGTCTTCTGTTTGAACTTACATTTTCAAATTTTTGTAAATATCCATTTCCACCAACAATAGAGCATCTATCAACATCATTTGGATCATCACTACTTGTTAGATAGTAAGTAATAAACTTTTTTTCTTTTAAAAAACTTTGATAGATTTCATAACCTCGAGTATTTTTTATTTTTAAATCTAAAAAAATAATTGTTGAGGATGGATCTAATTGATCTACTTTTTCGGCAGTGACTGGATGTAAATTGACGACTTTTAAGTCATGCCCAAACGAGTCAATAATTTGTCCAAATAATTCAAAGTCGAGCTCATCATCTTCAACAAAAGCAATGGCTTTTAAATTCATCTCAATTTATCCTATGTATTTAGCTAATACTTTTTGTAGATATTTTAAATTAATTGGTTTTGTTATAAAATCCACCATTCCTGCCTTTAAACATGCTTCCTTATCTTCTTCAAATACATTTGCAGTCATCGCAACGATAGGAGGATGATTCAAATCATTCCTTTTAATAATTTCTTTTGTTGCTGTAATTCCATCCATAATAGGCATTTGAAGATCCATTAAGATCAAAGAGAAATAGTCTTTTTCATATTTCTCAACTAAATTAATCGCCTCTTGCCCATTTGAAGCTATTGAAGATGAATAATTAAATTTCTTCAAAAAACCAGCTGCAAGTTTTTGATTGACCATATTATCATCAACAATCAAAACTCTTTTATGTTTCGTACCTTTTTTTGAACTTGAGTACTCAGTAATTTCTTCATGCTCATTAGTTGATTTTTCTTTTTCTGTTACCTCTAGTCGCAGTTTTAAAGTAAAGGAGGATCCCCTACCAAATTCACTCACAAATGAGAGATTTCCATTCATCGCATTAGCAAGCTTACTACTAATGGCAAGCCCCAGGCCTGTCCCTCCATGAAGTCTTGATATTGATGCATTTGCTTGAGTGAAGGCTTCAAATATTTTTTCTTGAGCTGCACTTGCTATGCCAATTCCCTGGTCTTTAACGGTAAAGTCAAGTTCAGCAAATCCATTAACTACTTGTGATTTTACTGAAATAACAATAAGACCTTTTTCACTAAATTTTATACTATTTGAGACTAAATTGATTAAGATTTGCTTAATTCTTACTATATCTCCAATTACAAATTCAGGGACATTTTCCTCAATATCTAAATCTAAAACAATATTTTTTGATTTTGCACTATGAATTAATAAATTATAAACATCTCTTAATCCTTTTTGAATTGAGAAAGCCTTCTTTTCGAATTCAATTTTACCGGACTCTATTCGACTATAATCTAATATATCATTTAAAATAACGAGTAGACTCTCTCCACAGTTATGAATCGTTTCCATCATTTCAAATTGTTCTTTATCTAGTTCTGTATCTTTTAAAAGTGTTACCATTCTTAGAATCCCATTCATAGGAGTTCTTATTTCATGGGACATATTTGCTAAAAAAATTGATTTTAATTTATTAACTTCGGACGCTTTCTCTTCTGCTTTTTTTCGAACTTCTACTTCTTCTAGTAATTTTTGATTACTCTCTTTTAATTTTTCATTTCCTTCTAAGTAGCTTTTCCTAATTTTATTTCCAACGAGAATTGCTTTCTGATTTGATTTAGTTAAGACCATAAAAACTAAAAACAAGAGTAGATCTATAAATCCACCTGCTACTAAAATGATCCATGACTGATTATTTTCGGTCATTGATCTAAATGACTTAGAGCTCTCAATCTCAAAATTCCACTTACTACCATATAAATCAACTGATATTTCATCTTTAAATAGTGGATTAGGATCTAAATCAACTTTATCTTTCGATAACTCATTAAATAATACATTTACTGAATCAGAAATTTTTATACCAATATGTCTTTTATTTTTTGCAAGAACACCGGCCATTAAATTTTTAACGACAAATGGAGCATAAACTAGGCCAATAAAATCATCTTGTTTATTTTGTTTTAAACTCGACTCCTTTGAATAAAATGGTACGTAAAATAAAAAACCTGGGGTTTGTTCACTATCTTGCACAAGTGTAATAGCTTTAGTAATTTTTGCTTTGCCGGAATCTCTAGCACTCTTAGCAGCACTAAATCGATTTTCTTCATGGGCCATATCAAGTCCGACAGCCTTTAAATTTTTTTCAACGGGTTCAATATAAGTTATAGGCCATAGCTCATCATTATGATGATTCGGAAATATTTTAAAATCTGGTCTTAACTTTCTTTGCTCAGCTAAAAAGCTCGCTTCTAATTGTTTTGGGACTCTATAAATAACTCCCATTCCATTTATACCTGGATATTTCTCAATTAAGCTCAGTCCCGTTGAAAATGTTTTCCACTGATTAAGATCAACTTTCTCACCTAATGTATTCATTAGAGAGACTCCGCTCCAAAGAGCGTCTTCATAGGATTTCATTCTCTCTTTAATAAGATCTATCACTTGCTCAACTTCTTTATCAAATTTTCTTTTTGTAATTTCATCTGCTTGATTTTTTGAAGAATGCCATGCAAAAACTGTCAATATTGTCAACATTAAGATAATGAGCCAATGTGTATAATGAAGTTTACTTGATTTTTGAATTGTACTTAACTCATCAATGTTTTCTGAATTCATTAATTTCCTTAAGATAAATATTTTGAAAAAATTTATCCTCTCAGTATATATCATCTTTAGATTTATCCACAGTAAAAGAGCGAAGATTTCTTGTTTTCTCCTTAAGAAAAACTTAATATTTATAGCTCTTCTTTATTGCCAAAGATCTAGTTTTCAACTATTCTCAGCAACTTATGAAGCAATCTTTCTTTGACCTTAGCTATTCAGATCTTATTAATATTTTTTTAATAACTGACCTAAACCCAACGGGTGCAAGTTTAATCTTTAATCATATATATAAGAAAAAAAAACTATTTGGTCCTATTCATAATTTATCTAAAAAAAGTTATGAGTATCTTCAAGAGAATTACAATTTCGATCTACCAGAGATAATAACAGTTTCAAAAGCTGAAGACAAAACCGTTAAATTCTTATTTAAACTACATGATAAGAAAACCATTGAAACAGTTCTTATTCCTTTTAATGGCAAATACACAATCTGTCTTTCATCTCAAGTTGGCTGCGCTATGAAATGTTCATTTTGTTTTACTGGAACACAAGGCTTAAAAAGAAACCTTGGAACATCTGAGATTATAGGCCAGTATCTTGTTGCACAAAAATGGCTAACAGAACATCGTCCTCAAGATAATATCATTAGTAATATTGTTTTTATGGGACAGGGGGAACCACTTCATAATTTTGATTCTGTAAAAAAAGCATGTGAAATTTTTCTTTGTAACCATGGATCCTCAATTGGTCATCAAAAAATCACGATTTCAACCTCTGGCTTTATACCGGGACTAAAGAGGTGGAATGAAGAAATGCCAGGTGTTAATCTTGCCCTCTCTCTTCATTCTCCCTTTACTGACAAAAGAAATGAGCTTATTCCATTAAATAAAAAATATCCCCTCTCGGAGGTAATGGAATATATTGATCAAATTATCCTAGCAAAAAAACAGTTTATTACTTATGAATACCTTCTCATTGATAATTTTAATGATTCCTATGAAGATGCAATTGAAACAGGAAAACTCCTTGAAGGAAAAAGTGCTTATATTAATTTGATCCCATTTAATCCATTCCCAGGAACAGAATATAAACGTTCTAGTGAAGAAAAAATTAAAAACTTCAAAGTCGTTCTTGATACCTTTAAAATCCCTACTTTGATTCGCATTACCAAAGGAGACAAAGTTCTAGCGGCTTGTGGCCAATTGAATACAATTTAGTTTTTTGCGATTATTTTTCCTAAAACCAATTCTAATAGGTCTTTTTTCAAAGGCTTTGTCAGGAAGTCATTCATACCAGCATTTAGACATTTTTCTCTATCATCATCAAAAGCATTTGCAGTCATTGCAATAATAGGAATATTAATTCCATTAGGTAATGAACGAATTAATTTTGTAGCAGTAATACCATCCATGACTGGCATTTGAATATCCATAAAGATAAGATCATATTGCTGACCATTTTTAATTTTTTCAACTGCTATCTCGCCATTAGAAGCAAGCTCACAATCAATTCCATAGCGTTTGAGCATCATAGTCGCGACTTTAACGTTTACGATATTGTCTTCAACTAAAAGTACTTTTAGTTTTTCAAATAATTTTGGAGAATCATCAATTTTAATCTTAATGTCTTTTTCAATAATTGACTCTTTAAGAGTTAAGGAAAAATTAAAAGAAGAGCATTTTCCTACTTCACTCTCCACATTAAGCTCTCCTCCGAGGAGGTTAACGAGATTCTTTGAGATTGATAAACCTAAACCAGTTCCACCAAAACGTCTGGTAATTGATGCATCTGCCTGGGTAAATGGAGAAAATAAATTATCAATTTGAGAGGCTGAAATCCCTGCTCCCGTATCAATAATGCTGAATTTAACAACTGATCCCTCACTCTTTCTTTGTAAAAGTTTTACTTCAATTAAAACTTCTCCTTTTTGAGTAAACTTTATTGCATTAGACACTAGATTAGACAAAACTTGCTTTAATCTAGTCGAATCCCCCATCACATTTAATTCATTTATTTCATCATCTACAATTAATTTCAAAGATAGATTTTTTTCTTTTGCAGTTTGCTTAAATAGATAATAAATATCATCAATAGTTTCACGCATGAGAAAGGGTTTGTTTTCAATATCTATTTTCTGAGCTTCAATTTTACTATAGTCAAGAATATCATTTAATATCGTTAATAAATTTTCTCCACAAGAATCGATTGTTTGTATCATTTCCATATGTTTTGTATCAAGCTCATCTTCTTTTATTAGATTAACCATTCCAATAATTCCGTTAAGCGGAGTTCTAATCTCGTGAGACATATTGGCGAGAAATTCTGATTTTATTTTTGAAAGTTTGAGAGCTTCATTTTTAGATTTTTCAGCTTCACGACTTACATTACGAAACTCTTCTGCTGCTCTTGCAAGAACACCTATCTCATCTCTTCTTTTTAATCCTGAAATATCTGCATTGAAATTTCCTTTAATAAACTGTTCAAAAGTTAAGGCTAACCCTCTTAACTCTAGGCCAATATTTTTATTATAAAAAATTGCAATAAAAAGTATAAAAGGAATTGTAAATAAAAAGACAATAAAAGATGTTTTTTCAAGTTGGCGATATTTCTCATCATTTTTTTGAATTAATAAATTGAGTGCCTTGATTGTTATTTCTCGCAAATCTAGCGATAACTTAGAAATTTCTAACGAAGCTCCTGCAATCAAAACATTCACAAGAGATAAATATATTCGATTAGCTTGGATAGATTGATCAAATACATCCTGGAACTTGTCTAGTATCGTTATCAATTCTTTTCTCTCTACTTTTTCAAGTTTTAAACTCTCACCTCGAAGATATTCAATATTCTTTGAAACATTTTCTTTAAGACTATAATTTCGTTTCGCTATAAATTGACTTGAATAAAGGTCTACCTCAAGCCATGCAGATAACATATTTCTATAAAGTATTTGTTTTTGAATACTACTCTTATTGCTTTTAATAATTTCTTTTTTTAAAAATATAGTTCCAGAATTGAGCATCTCAGGCAACTGAACTGAAAGAAGTAAATCTCTATAATTGTATCTTTCTTCGAGAGAAGAAAGATAATTATCATAATTTTGGAAAGCTAATTTTAAATTTCGAATAACCTCATCTGACTCAGAGAGTTCTTGATTTAATTTGATTTCATTGATTTGTATTTCTAACTTTTTTAAAAGCAAGTTAATTTTATCAAGAACCGATTTACTACCAGTTTGACTAAAAACACTAGCAAGTCTTTGCACTTCGGATACTTCTTTATTTATATCGTAAACATTTGAAGCTGTATTAGAGAGGACAATCAAATCTTTCAAAATTTGTTTTTGCTCGAATGAGCCTTTTAAAAATTGAGAAATAAAAAGACCAAACAATAAAAAAATGAGTAGAAAACCAAGAGCAATCTTGAAAGAAATTGAAGTTGTGTTAAAAGCGAAATACTGTTTTTTCATATTATGAATTTAAAAACTCATACCACTTATCTAAGCTATAATCGTAGTTTTTCATCACAGTATTCCATATAGCAATATTGCTAAATCGTTTAATATATGAGCCTCCATTTCTAACTTCCCCCGCCTTGATTGAGATAAGTCCATCTGTCCCCTTGAAATTCCTAGCGGCAGCTGAACCTTCATACCAATAACTCCACTCATCTTTATCAAGTAACTCTTTTGACCGCTCAGGATTTGAAATATAATAACCTTGCTTAGCTATAAAAGCTCCAGGGTATCCAGATAACCACCAATTCATATACTCATATGCGGCATCTTTGACATGTCCTTCTGTCTTAGAAGATAAACACATAACACCATGCCAGGCCCTATAACCCTCTTTGGGTGCTGCGTATTCTACAGGTATTCCTTTTCCTCTCGCACCTGAAACACCAGGTGAGAACATACTCTGAATAGAGACTCTTTTCTTAACCATAAAATCAATAGACTGTGGCACTGAATCCCAAAATCCAGAAAAATGACCTTGAGATTTTTTTTCTTTTAAAATTTCAAATAATTTATCAATTTCTGCTGTTGTCATATTTCCCATATCTTTAAAATTAATGAGCCCTTTTGCCTGTGCGGCAAGAGCAGCATCAAATAGTCCTATTGTAGGAGCATTTATAAGACCGACTTTGCCTTTAAACTTTTCATCCAAAAGCCACCCCCAACTCTCCGTCTCGTAGGCAATCCCTTTAGGAATTAAATCTGTATTATAACCAAATGAGTCAACATTATGAACATAAGGAAGAAATGAGATCGTGCTAGACTTTTCACTCCCTAGTTTTCCATTTTTTTGAACATATAATAATTTATTAGGCGCATCCCCCAAACCATACTTAGCTTCTGGTACAATTTTTCCTGCTTTTGTAATAGCATTAATTTCGTTCCAGTTTTTAATTCTATCAATTTCGATAGGCTGAATTGCCTTTGCTGACCATAAAATATTAATACTATCAGACCACTGCTCGTAAATATCAAAACTCTCAGGACTAGAGGAAGCTTTTTGTAAAACAGCAGCGGAGCCACTTGGATAAAATTCTAAATTTATACCCAAATCCTCCATTGCTTTTTTACGGAGTATTTCTTGTAAAGTTACATGAGTACCGAGCACTCTTACTGTGACTTTCTTTTTTGACAATACATAAGGTGCATGAATGAGACTTACACTTGCAATACTTGTTTTCACTGTATTTTTAATTAGATCTCGTCTTGAAATTTTTTTCATTCAATCTTCCCTCAGCTTTAATCATTAAATAACATTATAATATGTATTTCTTTTTAAAAAACTAATGGGGCAATTATTGATTAGAAAAAGTCTAGAGTGAATGACTCAAATAAAAATTTATTTGTCATAACAGAGTAATTCGCATCTAATTAAAGCTAAGATTTAAATATTTATAGTAGGAGAAAAGATGAAATCAATTTTTTTAGGACTTATTGTTCTATTATCAACTCAAGTATATGCACAAACAAGTGCAAATATATCAGTAACTAGCAATTATGTATGGCGTGGTGTAACGCAAACGGGTCACACAAGTGCCGTTCAAGGAAACTTAGATTATACGATGAATAATTTTACAGTTGGAGCTTGGGGATCTTCTCTAACAAGAGGTAGTGACGCAGGAAATACTGATCAATCAAATTCAGAAATTGATTTATTTGCCTCTTATACTCATGCTCTGAATGATCAATTTAAATTAGCCCTTGGTTTTACAAATTATACTTATACCAATGATTCTAATTTAAACACTGCTGAATACTCTTTAAGTGTAATATCAAAATATGCAACATTATTTGTAGGTTCAACAAGTGATTATTTTGATACAGAAAGCTCTTCAACTTATGTAAACATATCAACATCTATCGAACTGTCTGCAGCAGATGCAGTGTCTCTAAACCTTGCAATTGGTGCAACATCTTTTGATGATGAAGATAAAGTTGGATATAAAAACTTCAATGATTATAAAATAGCAATTTCAAAGAAAAAAGATGACAAGACATTTCAAATGTTTTGGACTTCAACGAATAGAGAAGATACAAGTGATGAAGAACTTAAAGACTCTGTCGTTGGTTTTAGTTTAACTTTAGATGTCTAATCAATAATTGCGATAATTGAAAGTGAGTAGTTTTACTCACTTTCAAACTTTTTAATCTAAATAACTTTCCCAAAATCTGTATTATTCATGTCTTCATCATTTTGATCTCTAACATCATCTAGATTTATAATATTTTCATTCTTCTTTTTTTTAGAATGTTTAGAGCTTCCAAAAACAATTAATTGTAAGTTTGCAGTAATTTCTTCCAAAAGTTCTGATTCGTGATTAAGCTCATTAGATCTCTGGGAAGATTTGTGTGCGACCAGACTACTTTGTTGCATAGCCGCGTCTAACTGGGAGATTGCCTGATTAATTTCATTTACACCTACAGATTGCTCCTTTGAAGAGCTTGAGATTTCCTGTACTGATGCGTTTACTTTTTGAAAATCACTAACAAGACCGTTTAAGACTTCATGAGTAGATATAACTTCCCGGATACCTTCCTCTACTTTTAGTTTTCCTTCATCAACAATCGTTGTAATTTTGTTTTTTGAGGACTCTACAATATTTGAAACTTGTTGCTTACTTCTCTCTAATAGTTCAGCTATTTCTGAGGCTGCTTTTCCACTCATCAGCGCTAATGCTCCAACTTCTTCAGCAACAACTGCAAATCCCTTTCCGTGCTCCCCTGCTCTTGCTGATTCCACCGATGCATTAAAACTTAAAAGCTTTGTTTGAAAAACGATTTCATTAATGACTTTTGTTTTATTAAAAATTTCTTCGATAACTTGTTTTATATTTTCGATTGATGCATTATTCTCATCGACACTCTCCACTAAAACAGTATTATTTTGATGGATCTCTTCAATTTTTTTCTTTAAGTTTTCTATCTGAATTTTGCCCTTTTCTGCATTCTTTTGGCTTGCAAGTGAGAGGTCAGCAGTGTTTTGTGCATTAAGTGTACTTTTCTCCACCATTGCAGAGATTTCATTAACTGAGGCAGAGGTCTCTTGTAAACTAGTCGATTGTTCATGAGTTGCTGACGATAACTCTCTTGCTCCATCTGAAATATCGGTTGAAGCCTCTAAGATATTTTCAGCTCCCTTATTAATTTTAAATGCAACATCAATTAAACTTTTAGCAATTGATTTTGAAAAGAAAATAGAAAAGATAGTTATAAGAATAACTGAAACACCAACTAAGATAGATATTATCTTTGCTATATAATAGACAGAATCCAATGCTTCAGATTCATCCATTTCACTTAAAATAAACCAGTTCAAGTTTTGTAACTTTAAAGGTTTATAGGCACTTAAAACATTTACGCCTCTATAATCATTAAAAATTTTAAAATCCGTTTTTCCTAGAACTGCTGAATTTGCACCTTCTGTATTAATTTGTGCTTCTAAAGCCGATGTCTTTTTTGATTTTATATAATCTAAGCTTTCTTGAGCTAAATTTAAATTCTTCATAGATTCTAAAAATCCTGCTTCATCTTCGGCTATAAAACGAGAGATACTCATCATTTTTTTATCTCGATCAATTAGATATGTCTCGCCACTTAAGCCTTGTCCCAATTCTTTCCAATTTCTATTTCCAGTCATAATATGATCAATTTTTGCAACTGGTATTTGAAAGACTAATGTCCCTACAAATTTTTCTCCATTAAAGATCGGTGATGAAATAAATTGAGCTGGAGCATCATAGCTTGGAAGATATTTTTTTAATTCCGTAACAAATGACTCACCTTTATTTAAACTCTTTGCACCATTAAAGGCACTAGCAAGGGCAGTGTTTGCATAAGGTCCATTTAATAAATTTGTAGCATAATCTAATTCCTTATAAACGGAATACACAACATCACCGCTTGGATTCACAATAAAAATATCATAAAATCCAAATTGATTTAGATAACTTCTATAGGTATCATGATATTTCGCATGAGTTTTTCCATATGTTGTATTATTCTGAATATCATACAACTGATCTTTCTCGCCTAAATTAAATTTACTATTACTAATAAAACTATATTGAAGGTTTTTTGTTGTCTGTGATAACTTACTTATTAAATCATCTGACTGGTTAAAACTTTTGTTTAAATTTTTATTACTATATTCTTTAGAGAACTGTTCTACATAATATTTTTCAAGTGAAGTTGTAACTGTTTCTTTTGAGTAAGTAATTTCTTGACTATATTTTTCATAGGCCGTTTGAAATTCCTCTACTGCATTAATTGTTATTTGATTATAGGCCAGAGCTTTAACTTGACCATGTAGTGTTTCATAAAGAGACTCTATTTGAAATGCTCTCGTCTCTCTTGATAAAATAAGCTTATCTTTAGCCTCCTTAATTAAGACATCGGAGGTTTTATTATAAACAAAATATGAAATAAAAAGACAGGGAATCAGACCAGCAAGTAAAAGAGATATAATTAATTTATTAGTTAATGATAAGTTTTTCAAATTGTGCTCCATCTTATTAGTGTAATAGCTATTATTTATCGGAATTAATAAAAATATCTTTATTATTCATTCTCGCATTTTCAGTAAGATAACCCTTGATTAAAAATTAGACACCCATGAATAAATTGCATATTTCCACATAATTTTTTCAAAAAAAAGATACTATCAATTAAAATATTGGAGTCATTTAATATGAGTAAGTTTAGCCGTGTTTTCTTTTTTATGTTGCTCTCATTAACCTTCAACAGCTTTGCAGGCTCCTATCTAGACTGGCGCATTGGATATAAGACGGTAAAATTAAAACAAAAAACAGAGCTCATTAGAATTGGGTATTTAAAAGAGAACCCAGAAAAACCTTTTAAAGGAAATATACTTTATTATCAAGGACTTGGTGATTCATTTTTAAACCATGACCCCTTATTTGAAGTTCTAGTTAATGATGGCTATAGAGTTATTTCTTTTGATTATATGGGCCAAGGTGGATCTTCAGGATCAATGAATGATACTAGAATTGCTGATATCAATACAATTGGAGATATAGTCATCTCAAAGCTTGGAAATAAAGCAGACCCAAAATATAGCATTATTGGTTGGTCTACTGGTGGACTTGCTGCTTATAGAAAAGCTTATTTCGATGAAGGAAAAACGATTAAATCAGTCATACTTATTGCTCCTGGAATCGTTCCAAATTATATAGTTGGAGAGGGACTTTTTAATTGGCCCATTGATGAGATCACCATGAGAACGCTTACAAATAATCAGTTTATTGGAGTGAATGATCCTCATCATGATCCGATCTCACCAACATCTCCTATATGTGTTCCCTCATTTGCACTAGATTTACAAAAGACAGCAAAAAAAGCTCAAAAAAACTGGGCGATATCAGATTCGATTAAAGGTTTAGTCTTTTTATCAGGTCCTAACGATACTTATGTGAATGCCAAAAAAACAAGAAAAGTGCTTCATCGATTGGCCCATCATTTCGAAATGTATACCTATATGGATGCACTTCACGAAATTGATAATGAAATTCCGAGTATTTCTCTCGATTTACAAAAAAGAGTACTAAATTTTCTAAATAATTGATAAGAATTCCCCGATAAGACTTTATGGTTAAAGCGCTTTATGTATTCTTAGTCTCGTTACAACTTATCTCTTATTCTTGGGCACGGTGTGACCTTGACTTTGTCCCCTTTAAAATTTTAGATGGTAAACAAGAAATTCGAGAACTACGGGATTTAAAAATGGGTAGTTATAATGTCCTAAATCTTGAATACTCTCCAGGAAAGTATTTAGATAATCCAAAAACGGGAGTTAGAGAGTTCGTTCCTCAACATATTACAAAAGATCCAGAAGCTACCAGAAAAATTGCGGAAATTATAAAAGAAGAAAGTCTTGATATAGTGATTATTCAAGAAGTAGAAGGAAAAAAAGCTATTGAGCTATTTAATAAAAAATATCTAGATAGTGAATATGAACCATTTCTTATAAAAGGAAATGATTCTAGAGGAATTGAAATTGCATTTCTCGTCAAAAAAACGATGCCGTTTAAAGTAAAATTCACCTCAAGTAGAGAAGTAAAATGGGTAAACCCTAATACATCAAAAGAAGAATTACTTTTATCAAGAGATCTTCCGGCTCTTCATATCTGGGGAAAATCAAAGAGTGCTGCTGATGCACCAGATTTAGTAATTATTGGTAATCATTTAAAATCTCAAAGAGATAGGACTGGTGATAAAGGCTCCGTGATTATGAGAACGCAGCAAGCAGAAGAGATTGCCAACACAATTAAACTATACGATGAAACCTATCCTGGGACTCCTGTTTTTGTAGGAGGAGACTTCAATGCAAATGTTCATGAAGGTCTTGAGTTTAAACCTTTATTTAAGGATGGTCTTTTAAAAGATAGTTTTGATTTTAGTCCTACTCCTTTATCTGAGAAAGATAGAATTACCCACACGTTTCACCCTCGAGGGGGAGAAACAAAGTACTCTCAACTAGATGCTTTATTAGTTAATAAACACGGACAAGAACTGATTACAAACGCAAAAGTTTATCGATATAAAAACGAGCAAGGTGTAGAGATAAAAATTCCTGAAACTTATCCTGAACGAGAACTCAATCCATCTGATCATTTTCCTATTATTATTGATCTTGATTTATCAAGAATGCCTATTCAATAAAAGGAATGTTAAGATTTTTAAGGACACCTTTTATTGAGGCAAGATAATTGGCTTCTGAATAATCCTTCTCTTTATTAGAAATCATCCATTCACCACATTCTCGTCCATATTTATGAACATTCCACCCTGTTCCTCTGACATGTACACCAATCACTTCATGTCTATCATTTAGGATCGGAGAACCTGAATTGACAGAAAAAGTGTCTAAAAAATGTCTAAAGGAGTTTTCCTTTTTATTAATTTTTGTTATGAGGGAGTCATCTGCAAATTTCATAGGTATACCAAGAGGATAACCTAATATAGAAATAGCATCTCCAACAAATAGTTCTTCTAAATTAACAATCAGAGGTTTTCTTAATGTCGCTTTATTTAGTTTATATAAAGCAAGATCCATTCCAGTCTTAAAAGATAGATCAAAATTATGATAAAGCTCTTTTTCTAGGGAATAAACATTCTCTAATTTGATGAAAATATCATCTTGGTTATCACTCGTTCTTTTATAATCAAAGACAGCATAATAGCTATCCTTATCTAAGTTTTTATCATTTTGATCAATACAGTGAGCTGCAGTTAAAAGTATATCCCTTGAGATTAAAGAGGCTGAGCAATTCACAATCACTTTTTCAAAACTAAACTTAGCATCAGTACACATATTAAAAATACTTTGTAATGTTCTACCAACAACGACATAATCACCATTTGCTAATTGCTTTAAATGTTTCTTTGGAATTAAAGCGATACTTGCTTGGGCTACTTCTTTTATCTCAGAAGAAAATGAAAAATAATCAACTCGATTATCTACATCCACAATGAGTGCAAAAGATTGGTGATTTATTGAAATAAAGAAAAGAAAACTCAGAATAAAATTCATTTATTTTATATAGCAAAATCCCCTATCTTTATGGGATTTTTTTTAATCTTTTGTAGTTTTTACTGAGTAATTCATCCCATCTTTACGCATAATTTTAACATAAAGACTTCTTGGGATCATGCCAAGAAACTTCACAAAATAAGCAAAAAGAAAGGGAAAAGAATAAGTAACTTTTCTCTTTAAAATTGCTTTTATAATTAAATTTGCTGCAATATCTGAATCCATAAGAAATGGCATTGGATGTTTATTTTTTCTTGTCAGTGGAGTATCAATAAAGCCTGGATTTATGCAAGTCACATTGATTCCAAATTTCAAAAGATCAATCGTAAATGTTTCACAAATTTTTATCACTGCAGCCTTTGATGCACTATAGGCAGAAACACCAGGAAGGCCATTAAATCCCGCGACACTTGCAATGGCAACAAGCTGACCTGATTTATTCTCTACCATATATTTCATAGCAGATTCAAAGGCATTTAAAACACCTTCAACATTGGTCTTAAAAATAAGTTTAGAGCGGTCAAAGTCAGGGAGTTGAGATTTATTTGCATACCCAATACCAGCGGAAGCAATCATTATATCTAGACCATGGGCTTTATAAAAATCATCCACACTCTGGTCTAGCTCATGGGCATTAATAATATCAACTTTATATTTTTTTAAATGATCGTGATTAAAGTCTGAAATTTTATCTAGATCCCTTCCACAAACACCAACAAAATAACCCATTTCAATATATTTTTGTGCAAGAGATAATCCAATCCCAGAAGTTCCACCTGTTATAAATACTGACTTTACTTTAGAATCTAGTGACAACATGAGCCACTTGAATGAGCTTTCTTATCTTTTCTTTTTGCAAGATAAGGAACTAGATTTTCTTTATAAATACCTTTCATTAAAAGAATAATTATAAAAAGAGAACTTAGAACTTCCCACCATGCTCCAGTATGATCATGACTCATTAATTGTTCATTAAGCTTTAAAGTAAAATAATTCATATAAAGATAATCAACTAGAAATGAAAAAATTAAGGCCACAAATACAATTGAGAATACATTAAAGATGACACCTTTTTTTCCTATGTATTTCTGTAAAACAGCAATATTTGAAATATTTGTAGCAGGTCCTACTAATAATAATAAGAGAGCACTACCCGGTGATAATCCTTTTAGCATAAGTGAGACTGCAATAGGAGTTGATGCTGATGCACAAATATAGAGTGGAACACCAATGAGTAAAATCATTAATCTATTCTCAATCATCGACATCGAAGTAAAAAAATCAGCTGGCACTATAAAATTAATTAAGGCCCCTAAAAAGATACCAAGAGTTAGCCACCCAGCAATATCATCGCTAAGTTTTCCAAAGGCATATTGAAAAACACCTCTCATATTTTCTTTCAATGATTTTTTCTCAACAGTTTTCTTAGAGCCACAGCATGATTTTACTGGTGCATCCACCTCACTCTCTGGAAGCTTAAAATCATTAAACCAATACTGCAGAAGTCCTGCAAAAAATGCAGAGAAAAACGCAGCTATAGGTCTTATAATTGTCATTGGAAGATCCATAAGAGCATAAGTAATCGAAATAGAGTCTACTCCAGATTCAGGGGTAGATATTAAAAATGCACTAGTCGCACCATTAGAAGCCCCGCTCTTTCTTAGAGTTACGGCAGTCGGAATAACCGAGCACGAGCAAAGCGGAAGTGGTATTCCTACTAATGCGGCCTTAAAAATTGTACTTTTATTTTCTGCTCCGAGCCATTTTTTAACAGTCTCCATTGGAACAAACTGATGAATCACACCTGAAATTAAAAAACCAAATAATAAGTATGGTGCTGATACCAATAAATATGACCAAAGCACATGTAAATAGTCCATTTACTCTCCTATATCTTCTACAGATTAGCATAAATCTATTTAGCTTTATATAATTAATAAAAATAAAGTTAATTAGTAAATAATTGTTGACGTAAACATATTCATTACCTATATTCTTACTTACGAAATATTCGGGGGCGTAGTTAAGTTGGTTATAACGTCTGCCTGTCACGCAGAAGGCCGAGGGTTCGAGTCCCTTCGCTCCCGCCATTTTCGAACCCTTTTTGGGCATTCAGATTACCGAAATTACAAGCCTTTGAGCTTGTTTTTTTGTTTCTGGGGTTTGAAAAGGTTCAAGAGTTCAGAGACAAAACTTCACTTTTCCTTCACAATATAAAAATACAAATCATTAGAGGCTATCAAAATGAAACAACGGGTAACTATTTTAACATTAGGCGTGAGTGATATTCAAAGATCTAGAAAATTTTACGAAGACTTGGGATGGAAAGTTGCGACAGAAGAGAAAACAGAGAATATTGTCGGCTTCAATTTAGTTGGAATGGCATTAGTATTTTTTCCAAAAGTAAAACTAGAAGATGATATCGCTGTAGCACTTAATGTCCAGGGACACTCACCCTTTACTCTCGCCTATAATACGAATTCTAAACAAGAAGTTGACTCGATATTGAAAGAAGTTAAGAAGATAGGAGCAAAGATAATAAAGCCTGCTCAAGAGGTTTTTTGGGGGGGGTATTCCGGATACTTCTCAGATCCGGACGGCTTTCTGTGGGAAATAGCTTACAATCCTTACTCTGTGCCGGAAGAGGATGGAAGCTTTGAGTGGAAATAAAAAATGCTTCAAAGTCCCAAGAGACTAGGCTCTTGCGTCCTTTTTATATACTATTTTATGAAACAATAACGAGGTAAAAATGAATTTATTATCAAATGTAAGTTGGATAGGTATTTTTGTCACATTAATATCAATTCTAGTCTTAGGCTTCTCTTGGTATCACTGGTCACTATTTGGCAAGACCTGGGCAACTTCGCTTGGAATGAATAAAGAGCAAGCAGATAACACCGAAGGGATGGGAAAAGTTTTTCTTTTCTCTATAGTTGGTGCATTCATAAAAGTTTTATTTTTTGCAGTCTTGGTTGAAGTAATTGGAGTCAAAACAATAACCTTCAACACCTTACTTGCGTTATCAATAAGTTTTGCCATGATTGCCACATCAATAGTATATCATGATGGATTCGCCAGAAGACTAAACAAAGCGTCTATAGTAAATGTCTCTCACGATATAGTTGAGCTTACGCTAATTGGCTTTTTATATAGTTTGTTCACATAAACTACACTAAACCCTTTTTGGGCATTTAGATTACCGAAATTACAAGCCTTTGAGCTTGTTTTTTTGTTTCTGGGGTTTGAAAAGGTTCAAGAGTCCGTGTTTAGAAATTGTTTTTAATCAAATTATATTTCAAGGCTAACTCAACACAATTGGTTAGCTTCTCTTTTGAATATTTTCTCTTTAAGGGTAATCTTACTTCTCTATTGTCTACATACTCAAAATCATTAGGATAAAGTTCTTTAAAAATTGCGATTAACTTTGTTCGGCAATTAACATAAAGACTAATGCTGTCAGGATTCTTTTTCTTCCAATCAATTCGAATTGTGCTCCCAGAAGTTTTAGTTAAAAAACTTGGCTCACCCCATTTTAAATCTTCGCCGATAAAATCAATCTCATCATCCTTATTTGCAACTTACAAAATTAAATCTCGAAGTTTGGCTATTCTAGCTTGCACTTCTGGAGGATAACTATTGTACTTATCTTTAACTTTTTTACTCATCCATAAAAAGATAGCTTAAATATTATGAAATTTGTAGTGAGCAAAGCTTTATACTAATTTAGTGATTACCTAACCAAATGACCTTTGCTATAATAAGCGTGAGGTCGTAATGAATCAAAAGAAGAATGACGATATTAAATATAATCCCGTTAAGGACGGAATTGAAAAAGAAACAAAGTTGGTTTCCTATAGCGAGGCTCCTCCCTCTGCTAGTTTAAAGAATTTAGTACACTGCTACTGGGAACTTAAAACATCGGAAACTCTACCAAAGGATTTTATCTACCACGTAATACCAGATGCATGTGTGAACCTGTTGTTTAATCAAATTGATACGAATATAACTGCAATTACAGCGCTTCAAACAAACCACAGGGAGCTAAATCTCGGTAGAAATTTTCATTATGTTGGAATTCAACTTCTGCCTGGAGTATGGCAAGGAAATCCAAATGAAATTCAAAATGATTTAGTAGAAAAGCCATATGTGGGAGAATTGAGTTTAATAGAAGTAAATAATAAATTGAAAAACATGGACTTTTTTTCAATCCAAGACCACTTTTCAAAATTTGTAGAAGAGCTGACTCAGAAAGAACTCATAAAGCCAAATAGTGTCATAAATATAATACTAGAAAACTTAGAGCAAATTCAAAGCGTCAGTGATATGTCCGATATAACAAAGCTCTCCACAAGGCAATTACAAAGAAAGATTAAGCATGCGACGAATTTATCTCCTCATGATTTTTTAAAAATTTTGCGTATTCAGCAAACTTTTAGAGATGACTATTTAGACTATTATGCAGACCAATCTCACTTCATCAAGTCATTTAAGAAGCTTACCGGCTATACACCTGAAAAGTATAATATAAAATTTAATGTCTGATATATACAATACCTGCCACCTACTTAGAGTTAATATAATAATCAACCTATAAGGAGGATTGTTATGAAGAAGTTTAATGTAGTTGGATGGTTTGATATTTACGTAAGTGATTTAAATAGAGCCGTTTCATTTTATGAGTCCATACTTGAAAGCAAGCTAGAAGAACTAAAAGACCCCTCTGGAGAGACACAGATGATGACTTTCTCTGCAGATATGACTGTTTATGGTGCCGCTGGAGCACTAGTGAAATCAGAATATAATAGACCTGGCCCAGGAGGGACAATGATCTATTTTAGTGTTGAAGACTGTGAAATAAGTCAGTCACGAGTTCAGAGTGCAGGCGGGAAAGTTTTAAGGCCCAAATTTTCTATTGGTGAGTTTGGATGGGTAACTATATGTGAAGACTCTGAGGGTAATATAATTGGTTTAAATTCGATGAAATAATTTATCTATCTATCAAGAAGGCATCGACTAATCTAGGTTGATGCCATTTTCGAACCCTTTTTGGGCATTCAGATTACCGAAATTACAAGCCTTAGAGCTTGTTTTTTTGTTTCTGGGGTTTAAAAAGGTTCAAGAGTTCGTGTGGCAATTCAGTAAGACAAATATCATTACATTTTAAAAAAATTATTCGGCTCAATTTTGAGTTCGCTAGTCCATAGAGACTGGATAGTTTTGCGTCTTTTTTTTGGGATTATTTTTATATATTCCAATAATCCAAATCAGTACTAACAAATGAATTTATTTTTATTTTTAAAGACTTCATCTTTTCTTTCTTATTTTCAATTGCCTCATGTAAAGGACCTTCTATCTTAGATGCGATGACTTCTTTTTCAATTTGAAATATCCCCCATCCATCTAAGAACGTTTTATTTCTTGGATGTGTATAAATCGCAAGTTTCGCCTTCGCTTTTTTTCCAGGGTTATTTTGAATATAATCTCTCCACTCTTTGTAAACTAAGTCTAAAGAGCTAATAAGTTCAATCACTTCAGAAATTTGTGAATTCTTAATTGATGGATATAGTTTCTTTCTCCAAAATGTATTTTTATTATTAGAAAGCGGATTAGTTACAAATGATCGCTTCGCTCCAACCTCTGGATGATTTGCAGGAACTTCACATTCAATGCAGCTATTTTGACCATAGGTAAAAGCAGCAGACAGCTCTAACAAAGACGGCTGTACTCGGTCGGTGGTGGGTAAAGTCTCTAAAACAAAACCAGCTCAGTCATCACAAACTTAATTTTCTTTAAAAATACCTTCACCTTAAAATTAATCGGTTGTTTTTACATTAGCTTTATCCAATTTTAAATATAGTTCTCCACTCGTTTAATTAAAACGCCCCTAAAACATCTTTTTCTACCCAAACTACCTACACAAGTAAATGAGCTTTAAACGATAGTTTTCAAACTTTTTAAAACCATAAGCAGATCTTTGAATCAACTTAGCCTTGCGATTAAAGCCCTCTGTTTTCCCATTTGTAACTCTTCGCTTAAAGTAGTTTAGTATTTCTTCTCGCCAATCCATTAGCGTTCTTCTGAGCGATCGCAGGCCTTCCATCTTAAGACTTGCTCTAAAGTCTGTAATTCGAATCAATGCTTTTCTTGCTCGTTTATAACCTCTAATTCGGTATTGTTCATGAATCATCTCCTTCACTCTATAAAATGCTTCTAGCTCTCGATGCCGATCAAAAACATACATGAGAGATCTTTTTTGACTGAAGTGAAGATTCTTTCTGTTCATTAACAACATTTTTCGAAGAGGATTCTTCCTCGATTTTACAAGGTAAGATTTAGGGTCCTTCATTATCTCAAGTCTTTTTAAATTTACAGCTTGATTAGCAAGTCTCACCAAATGAAACTTATCTGCAATTACAATCGCATTTGGAAAAAAGTTTTTTGCAAATGATCTCATTGATGGAGAAAAATCACAGATTACATTTTTCACATGTTCTCTGCCTGGTATTCGTAAAAGATTAGGATCACTCCAATAATCACTTCCATAGCGTCCGTACACAACTTCTCGAACTCTAGACTTATTGTAATCTACAAAAATTGAAGCGAACTCTTTATGACCATGTTTTTTATTTCTGACAAAGGAGTGCTCATCAATACCAATTGTTTTTCCCCATGGGTTTTGAAGTTTTCTCACTTCAAGCTCTGCATGTTCATAGTAGGCATTGTAAACCATCCAGGATGAGCATCGACATTTTTCCTGTACTCTTTTTAGATCAGCAAAATTGGTTGCACACCAAAGAATATGCTTCCTAAAACGAGTTGTTGATTTTCGACCTTTAACAATTCCTTGAACTGGTTCAGTAAAAGGTTTTTTACAAGACTTACAATAGAATCTTCTCTTCTCGATTTTAAGAATGACCATTTTGTCTCGTATAGGCTGATCTTTAATAGAAACATATCTTTTATCATATTTGGTAATTGAAGGAGTCGCACATTTTGGACAGACCTCCATTGAAGATGTTTTTCTACAGTGAAAACGTAAAGTATTTTTTAATTGATCTGATTTTGGTAAAATTTCTAGTTCCGGTAATCCTAAAAAATTGGTAATCTTTCTTCCAAGCATAAGCTCTCCTTTCTTTTAAAATACATTTCAGCTAATATATTTTATCAGAAAATGAGCTTGTGCTTACTTAACTAAAAAAGTCTTGTTTCAGGGTTTCCCACCACTAAACGAGAAGAGCCCATATATAAAAGTTATTTTTAATAGATTTCTAAAGAAAATCCTAAATTACCTACAAAGCTCTACCTTTTTCTCTACACCGTTATTAGTTACTGTTTTGGTTTCAAAAAAATAGCAATTTGCATTCTTAGATGGCGAATATTTAATGTAATAAGACTCACCTTTATACGTATAACTCATGCTACCTTGATCAGGATTGATTTGTCTGTATTTCAAATTACTCACGCCTCCCCTAGGAGGTCTTCCCAAATTACCATCACCACTTTTTTCACTTTTTAATGGTGCGACTCTGGGCAGACTCTTGAGATCTCCCTTAATAACCCCCATGAGACACTGAATTATATAAGGAGACTTCCTTGTCGTATGGTATCGATAGCCAAAAATATCATCGACAATTCCATTGCAAACATCAAGATCTAAACTATCAATGGCCCGTCCATCTGGATGAGTTAAATCAAAAATAGGGTAACCATCAAATGCCCAACCTATTATCTTATCTTTTTTATCTGAGTTTTTCATTGAATCAATCATACAATTTGGACGCTTGTGATAATGATAATCATCACCTCTTCCTGCATGGCCACCACATTTATCTAATTGCTTTGTTTGGAAAGTGTCGTGTCGTGCTTGATGATGATGTAAGTCTTCATCGCTCATCTCTCCACCACCAGTATAATCATAAATGGGAACACCATTTACAGCTATCCCAAGAGCTGCATCTCGAGTTTTGGGAGAAGTTGATAGCGAAGATTCAAGAGGGATTGGTGCATGATATGATTTTGCAGGAACCGGTACTTGCTCGTTAGTTTGAATAATTCCAGTCATCATCTCGTGGTCGGGAAAAGTTTTTGAACTCAGAGAAGCTGTGCCATTTTTACAATAAACTGAAACTTTATCTTCAAACCCAGCTTCTAAGATGGAATTTTTTACTTTTTCACAGGTTTTACTTTTTTTTTTTAAGTCTCTAAATGTCATACGACAAATCAAGGTATTATCTTTTTTTAAGTCATCTGACCAAATTAATTTAGCAGACGGACTCCATAAGATATCGTCGTATCCATCCTTGGGACGAACACTTTCAACAGAATGAACGATGGCATGAGGCCATAAGCTGTCATCAAAATTTGGTAGTATCCAGGCCTTCGGTTCTTTGTATGTCTTAAATTTGCACTTTCCTTTTCCTGCAACTGGACTAAGCTCTTGTGCACAAGACTCATCCAAAGGAGCACGATGAAGCACCATACAGCGCACTTCACTATTCGTAACAGCTAAAATGGCTCCTGTTTTCGTATCTCTAATTTGAGCAATGAAACCGCCATCCCCAATCTGCTGCCTCTTCGTCCCTATATACTCAAGACCAGTGTCATTTGCCTTAAAATCTTTAATCTTAAATGCCAATACAGATGGGGAGTCACTCGAGAAATAAAATTTTTCGGCGTTAAATGATCGTTCAGTATTTATAGAGACACTGTCCTCCAATTTTTTTTTTCCATTCACATACATTTCAAACCAATTATCTGCCCATATTTCAGCGATAAAAGATTCATTTTTATCTCCGGAAACATTAACTTCAGATGATGAGCATCCAAACAGAAATAAAATTAAAAATAGAAAATTTAATTGAAACATAGTGACCTTTTATGATTGGAAATATTTAAATGTAATTAATTTTATCATTCTTTCCTAACTTTGGAAATCAATCTTGTAGGATGGTAAGTGAGGCTAGGCCATTTGTGCCAATTATTTAGTATAGTATTAAGAGGTTCAAGTGGAGCCGCTCCCGCCATTTCGTCATCGGATTCTTATTCCGAACTAATTTTCCTCCACACTTTGGGGGATTTTTTTTGTCCAAATTTAAAATATCTTTCTAAAAACATACTCACCTTAATAGTATCAATTAAGGTGAGTAAGTATGAATAAAGTAACCTACTCCCAATAAAACAATTCCTGAAGAGTAGCATCCCCAAAAACCTAAGTTCAGTTTATCAGCAAATAAAAATGGAATAAAAAATAGTAGTGATACTGGTATCGCAACAAAAACACTTTTAGCGTATTCAACAGACTGTTTGGCATCTCCCCACTCTAAATGAGAGAAAGCAAGTGCCAAAAGTGTTGTCAAAGGCAGGGCTGTTAAAAACCCTGCCAAGCCTGTTTTTTTTCCTGATAACCAAGAAACGAGAAGAGCCTTTGAAATTGATTTGAATCATTCTTACTAGCTATGCGCTGCGCATACTCTAGAACCAACGTCGAACCATTCGAATATTATGTGCAGTATGTGAAGAAATATAAAGATTTCCTTCACCATCAAATGCAATTCCCCAAGGAGCAGAAAGAGATGCTGAAGAAGCAATAACTCCCTCTTCTTCATCTAAGTGTGGTGTAGCTGCTTTTACAGTTGAAGCTGATATTTTTCCAACTCTAAGTGTTGTTAATCCTGTATCTCTATTAACGCAGATTACATTATGCGGATATTGATTTCCGTTTGCATTGGCCCCTTGAGTATAACAAATTTGATTGTCAAATGTCGCAACGCCTCCTGAATACCCTTCGGTTGTAATGATCTTCCCAACTTCTCCAGCTGGAATTGTCACGCCACCAAAAATGGTAACGTCGCTCGCAGATACATTTACATATTTAATATATGAAGTCGTGGTTATCCACCTATCAACCATAAAAAAGTTGCCATTCGCTCCATATGTTAAATCAGAGTCAAGGGAGAAATCTCCAGGATTTTGAAACTTCGCTGTACCAAATGCCCCACTTACATCACCATTTAAATTACATTGTCCAATTTTTTCAGTTAAAACACCTGAGGCACCAACCTCCATAATACAATGAATACTTCTATCCCCTATATACATTTTTGTTTGGTCTGAGTTTACAACAACTCCAACTGGATATTGCAATCTTGCAGAAAGGGCCTGCTGATTATTATAGGCAGCACTATCCCAAGTGTTACAACCAAGAACGTAATTTCCTGCAACATCATTTACTTTGTTCGCGGGTATCGCTTGATTAAAAAGACTTTGAGTACTATCTGTTCTATTAAAAAGCCTAGCTTGGCAATTTCTACTTGCACCATTCCCACCATTATAGTCTGTATAGAATAAATAAGAAGAGTCACTAGAAGCAAATAAGTCACCAACATTTCTAAAGTAAACATCATTAGGGTCTTCGGTTTGTGAATCTGCATTTCCAGATGCACCACGCCCAATAGCGGTTGTTATACTACCAGATGTTAAGTCCATTTTTCTTATGCGTTGATTTCCATGATCCATAAAGATAATAGCATTTTCAGTATTTGAAAATTCCATAGAACGCGGATAGTACAATTGTCTTTTATTGGCCTGTTTTGGAAGTTCACTATCGTAATCTATAACTTTAATTCCACCAACAATATCATCAGAACTCCCACTTGGAACAGATATATCAAGACTTGCTATTTTACCATTGAACCTATCTGCAACTAAAAGATTTGAACCATCAACAATAATTCCTATTGGTTGATATAACAAAGTATTCAAGGATGCCGGCTCACCTCTTGAATAATCAGCAACATTATTTTTCCCATACACAGGAGCATTATAACCAGCTGCGATTGCTTGCCCTCCTAAAGTAATGGTTGCACCACTTAAGTTTAAAAAACCGATAAAGTGCCTCGTATAGTTTGTAAAAAATAGTCCTTTTGTTACTCCTGCATCTACATAAGGAGCGAGGTCAAAGACTCTCATTTTTGCACCTGTATTATTCCAAACCTTATTAAAGTCTTCACCACATCCATTACCATTACTAAGCTTTTTAACTTGATTGGCAGGCAAAGATACCGTCCCATTGTGAAAACTTTCTGTATCGCCATAGCTTGCTGCTAAAACACGACATCTTTGATCATCTGCAATATAAACTATTTTTTTATTTGGATCTCTAGCAATTGAGTAGGCCCTCCCTATTCTCGCTGAACCAGATTGTTTAATTGATCCTTCAGTTGCTGCATTAGCCGCATATCTTACTAGCGTATGTCCTTCATCTGCATCTGTTCTAAAGTATTTGAATGCCCCATCTGAACCGCCTGTATTTCCGTAGCAAGCAACAAAAATTTTATTATCAGTTTCATCAAGATCAAGCCCTATTGGATTATTACATTTATGAGAATTTCTTGCTGCCCCATCTGTATTACCTGTACTTTTACCTGCCCATCTATAACCTTCTCCTGAAGAATTAAAACGAACAATTTGATGATTTCCAGAATCTGCAACATACAATGCATCTTCACTCGCTGAATAAGCGAGACCTCTTGGGCTATTTAAATAATAATCACTATATGATTGACCGTCAGTTCCAAGACCATAATTGGTTTGCCCAAACATGTTAACAACAGTTTTAGCTGCTATCGTTTTACCTAAAACATTAAGTGAATTAGATGTATTGTTATAGAACCAAACACTATGCCTAAAAGTATCTGTAAAGAAGTAGCCTCCTCCGCTGAACTTTTCAATATAATCTGGTCTAATTCTCAAATCAGAATCTGTATCTGTTAGTCCAGATCCCATTCCAACCATACCAGCTATTGTACAAATTTCTCCAGCAGCTAAATTATTACAGGTATCTGAGAAATAGTTTACAGTAACATCCCACTCTACCTCTTGGGTTTCATATCCATCACTAATAATGGCCTTAACTTTATGATCACCAATAAGAGATGCCTGACAATTAGGAGAAAATGTTGCATCACTAATCATGGGATGAACTCCCAAATTATTCGTATTCGTTAAAGCTGCATGAGAGCCACCATCAAATAACCAAGTAACAGTATGAGACTGACCGTCTCCCCAATTAGCATCTGAAATATTTAATTGAAAATTTTTATTTGAAGCACAGTTCATTTTGATAGCACTTGCATTACTTGGTGTTTGAAATGATATTTGTGGTTTTTGATTTATTGTGACATTAAATGAATGTGAGTCTGTTGTATTTAAAGAATCAGTAACTGTTGCAGTTAAAACATAATTACCTGGAGTGAAATCGCCACCACCAACACTACAACTAGTTAAATTATTACATGAAGCAATAGTACTTCCTGGATTTATATCCCAAGCATAAGTCAACGGAGGATTCCCCGTTGCTGAAATCAAAAAGTTTTTTGTTTCAGTACTTAAAACGACAACCGGATTAGTAGTTGGTGAGTAAGAATCTATACTTGTGACATTAGGATTTGTGACAGTAATGGCCATCGAATATTCGCTAAACTCTCCATTTTCATCTGTGACTCTAATTTTAACATTATTATTTCCAGCTAAAGAACAATTCGGTGTAAAAACAACGCTTGCTGAACTCAAACCTGTCCTTGTTGTAAGAAATGAACTTCCTGTTGCTCCATTTAAATAAAATGCGTAAATTAAATTATCACCATCAATATCCGATGCAGTTACATCTAATTGGAAAGAATCTGCGACACAACTAATTGTTTGTGAAGTGTTTGAATCTAAGTTTACCGTTGGAGGAGTATTCTTTTTTAAAGAAAAAGTTTTTGTATCATCTGAAACTGAGTTAGTAGCAGTAACTTCGACAAGGTGGTTACCAGCTGTTAAGCCCGCTGCTGACAAATTATAAAAAGGAGAAGATGAGTCTTGAAGTAATGAGCCATCTAATTTAAATGTATAATTAACATTTCCTGCTCCACTATTCACTTGAACAGCAAAAGTTTGAAGAGAACTAGCAGTTAAAATTACTGGATCCGCTGTAGGCGAAAATGAAATAATCTCAACTGCAGCTTCAATTTCTTCTGCAATAGGAGTATTTATTGGCTCTACTGTATCCTCAAGGCCTGAAAATCCTTCACTCCCAGAATCGTTACATCCAGTCGCTATCATTAAAATAAAAATTATTGTGAATATTAACTTCATCTTAATATTATAAGTGACATTAAACTTATTAGCTTAAATCTAATATATTTAACCACTTACGAACCTCTCTTGCTTATAATTTATCTCAAACGTGACATTTATTATTGTCACTATTAAGTGTTTTCATATAACTAATAGTTATAGATTATTCCTACAATACCAGTCATCTCAGTAGCTTCACCTTCATTTGGGCCATCTAAAAACCCATATTGAGCATCAGCAAAAAAAGCAATTTCTTTGCTCCAACCAAGCTCAACTCCTCCACCAAAAGAAAACCCTGAATAAGCTGCTTTTACTGATTGATATTGTCTTTGATTAAAACTTGCACTTAAATAAGGATTTAATTGCTTTAAGGAAGATATAGAAATATTGGAAATGTTACTTTGAGAAATAGTTTCTGAACCAAAAGGATAATAACTGAATCCAACAGAAGGCCCAAAAGCTTTGTCCCCTTTGTAAATTTCTTCTATAAAAATGTTATATCCTAGTAAAAATTCAAAATTGTCTAAAATTTTTGAATGATACTGAATTCTATATGCGCCAATATTTGTAATGTTAGTTTTGTTATTACCAACTTTAGCATCAATTGAATAAGCTCCTATCCCTAGTGATAGTTTTTGAGCATAAGCAGAATTAACAAGGAAGAATGTTAGAAAGAATAAACTACGCAACATTAACTTCATCCTCTTCAAAATTACTTTTTACTTCTTTGCTTATTTCTTCCTTTGTTTGCTGATAATTATCAAAAATATATTTTGCAATTGCATGTCTAACGATATTTTTATTTAGTGTTAGCTCAACATTTTGATCAAAGTTTTTAAGGGCATGGCTAAATAAGTATTTCTCTTTATCATCCATTAACTCTGTAATAAGTTCTTTTTCATTTCTATCAATATTAAAACATGCCAGGGCCCAGTCATTCATAGAAAACTTATTATAAACCTTTAATCTTTGTTCTTTATTCATTTCAAAAAATTTGAAAAAAGGAGGTCTTATAACTGATAAGTCGTTTAATTCTCCCATTACAGAATAAATGTCTTTTTCTTCTTGAGGCTCAACTGTATCTAAATATTTCAAAAGATCTTTTCTGTTCTTAAAAACTTGCAAAGAGTCATAATTAAAATATGGCTGAATCTTTAAAGTTTCAGCGATGAGAGACTGCAACTCATCATTATTAGATATTGCGATTTGAGGTCTATCTTCTAGAATAGTTCCCCAAGAACCAGGATAACACTCTCTTCCGACCGGAATCGAAATATCTTTTGGTAAATAAAATAAAATTGAAAAGGCTTGTTCTTTAGAAATGGTTTTAGTGAAAGATGACAAATCCTTTCCTAGACGCCACGAGTGAATTAACAATTTTTCAAATTTTTCTGAGTGCTTTACATCTCTATTTCTAATCATGCGATCTAGTGAGATCATAACGACTTTGCTTGGGAATCCAACTTCTGCAAATCCCTTAAACCAATTTTCACCTTTTCCAAGTTGATAAATTGATTTTTGAACCTCCAATGGAAACTCATAAACGAGATAACTAAAACTTGAAGGATCACTCTCTAGTAATTCCTCTAAGATGACCATATCACTTAAAGTTGGAAACATATCTGAATCCATTAATTTTCCAATCTTTTTCCCAACGACTTCATTTATCTTTGAAGGATCCTGTATATTGAGATCCCCTTTTAACTCGCTAAATCCAGCCTTTAATGGAGCTTGTGGCGACATTGGTGTACTAGACATTGCTGCTGGACTTGGGGCTTGAGCAAAACTCTCTTTATTTTCAGGTCTGCTCACGGTTTGTTGAGGTACAATTCTTTTTGCTAATGAGTTAAGTCCTACGCCAAGAGTAACTGCAATAATTAACATAACACCAAGTAAGAGAATTTCCGTTTGATCTTTCCAGTTAAAAGCTGTCTCTAGGACAGGTGTAGAAATGGCTTCAATTGTAACAGAGTCTCTTCCAGGAACAAGATTAACATCTCTTAGAAGAGCTTCTTTAAATTTACTTCTGTTTTCAATTTTAACTTTGCCTTCTATAAAAATTGATATTCTTGCCTCAGTAATTCTACTATAGAGTGAATATATACTAATTTTCGGATCATCCCATTCATCTATAACAAGATCTTCTTGGAATTCCATAAATGGAAGATCTTCACTTCTAGAGTTATAATCATATTTTCTTCTCAAAGGTTTAACTTTGACTTGTACGGAGTATTTTGTGTTTGGTGAGAATTTCTCTAGGAAGTTAGAAATATCTCCCTTAATTTTTTCTTGTACTTCTATCACTTTTGCGTTTTGTGCAAAAACACTAGAGGCTGACAAGAAAGTGAATATTAAGAATAAAAATATTTTATTAATCATGATGCATCCTCTCTGTATAATACCAGAGCTATTGTTCTAGACATTTTTCTTAATTCTGAAATGTTTGTTGTTTGCAAGCCAAGAGTTTCTAAAGCTTTTTTTGACATTATTCCCTTTCCTCCAATCTCTACTCTATTAAGAGGTATCCCATTGTTTTGTAGATATCTTAAAACTGAGATTGATCTCAAAGCACTTAGTTCAACATTATCTTTAAATCGGTGTTCTTTTGAAGAAACTGGCCTGTCATCTGTAAAAGCTTGAATCTTTACTCGAAATTTTCCTGCATAAGGTGTATATTTTTCAATGAATTTACCAAGAAGGATTTTTCCATATTCATTAACACTAGTTTTACCAGATTCAAAAAAGTTAGCTCCTTTAAAAAAAACTACGAATTTACCTTCCTTTTCTTTTTTTACAAGTGTCGTTATTTCATTGAGGTCTTCTATTGAAGTTGATTGATTTTCTTGAATACCATTGTTTTTATCTTTGTATGTATCTATAAGGGCAATATTTTTCATTGCACTCTCTTCGAGTTTCTTCTCTTTCTCTTCATTAAAATCAAAAGAAAAAAAGATGACAAAAAAGCTTAGAAGAAGTGTAATCATATCACCATAACTAATGGCCCATGAACCTTCAGTATCTTCATGACCTAAATCAATTTTTTTAAGTTTAGTTTTTCTCATTACGCTGCCTCTATTTGACCATAATTAAAACTAAGCTTCTTATATTGAGTTGGTACATAATTATTTAATTGTTCAATTGCTTCTACATAATTTGTTCTCTCACTCATCATTAAAATAGCATTTAAGGATATTTCAGCTAAATTGTGATCCTCTTTCGTATTACTAATAACTCTATCTCCTATGGGGTTAACAAAGATATTTGCAACAACAATTCCATAGAATGTAGCTACAAGGGCTACCGCCATTCTTATACCAGTTTCTTTCGGATCTGCTCCTTCGCTTAATCCTTTCATTAAATGAATTAAACCAAGAACAGTTCCTGCTAGTCCAAATGCTGGTGGATACTTAGATAGACCTCTTATCCATTGTCCTACTGAGATATTATCATCAATATACTTCTCTACTCTGTCTGATAAGATTCCTTCAATTTTGTCTGTTGAAAAACCTAGCTTTAAGAGTTCCACTCCATCTAAAAGAATTTTTTGATCAATTCTTTTTGCTTTTGAGTTCGGTGTTTGCCCACTCATTAAATTAAGAGAATTATTGATGCAGTCTTCCCTAAGTCCATGATTGCCTTTAATACTATGAAATAATATTCTTAATACATGTTTTACTTTTAATGAAGGCATGGTCATGACACTTGTAGCAAGGGTTCCAAAGACAACCATTGCAAAAGCAATTAAATCCCAAAACTGTTTTATATTTTGATCTAAATGATCTAAGGCAATAACAAAACCAAATGTAACAATAGCAAATCCTAATAAGATTTTCATAATTCTGCTTCTCCTCTTCCTGCTATCTCTCTTTTTAATTTATTTATTAAATACTCTCTTTGAGTATTACTTGGAGAAAGCACCTTGGCCTTTTCATAAAAGTACAATGCTTTACTTGTATTATTTGATAGATAATAAATATTTGCTAAAAGATCATAAGGAACACTTACCTCTGGATATTCATCAATAAGGTTAAGAAGTATTCCTTCTGCTCTTTGATAGTTTTTACTGTAAGAATATTTTTGAGCTTCAGCGATTTTATTTGATAGTTTTTCTAATTTTTGATTAGAAATAATTTCTTTAGCACTGTCTGCTTCTTTCATATTAGTCGAAATCTTGATGTTTGATCTTAATGCAGGTTTTGTTAGATAAACAACTTCATCTCGATACCCACTTTTTGTAAATAAAAGTTTAACGGCTCCATCATTAAAGAAGATTTTATTCATATCAATATCAAGAGGTGTTTCACCTAAGCTTTTAATCTGTCCATCGTTTCTAACAACACTGACTTGAACCTTTCCTGGAAAAGATTCAAATTCGAGTTTTCCATGGCCACAACTGCTTAGAACTAGAACCAATAAAAGAAAATAAAATTTATTCATAATGTTAAACCTTTCTTAACAATTTCGTCTGTTTACTAATCGAGGGAATATTAATGGAACTTTAACAAATGGCTTCTTTTTATTAAGAAAATATTAATAAAAACATATCTACTTGTAATTACGTAGTAATTCTATAATTCATAAGAAAAAATTGCCTAGAAGGCTACAGTATTTAATAAATAAAAGACTATCTATATAGATAAAGATCTCTTTTGTAGTGAGCTTTATTTCCGAGAACTTAAATATTCGCTATATGAGCCAGGAAATTGATAAATTTCACCTTTATCTACTAACATGACCTTATTTGCTAATTCTTTTAAAAAGAACCTATCGTGTGAAACAAATAATATTGTCCCCTCATACCTTTTTAGAGCATCAAGAAGAACTTCGCGCGATCCAATATCAAGATGGTTTGTAGGCTCATCTAGAATAAGCATGACACATTCATTGAATAATTCAATGAATAAGTATAAAAATGGAAATAATAAAAAAGAAGATCTGGCCAATCTTGTAGGATGGTGAGCAAAGGCACTTACTGTAATTATGAATGCTAAGTGGTTGGAAAGAGGTTCAAGTGGAGCCGCTCCCGCCATTTTCGAACCCTTTTTGGGCATTTAGATTACCGAAATTACAAGCCTTTGAGCTTGTTTTTTTGTTTCTGCGGTTTAAAAAGGTTCAGAAGTTCAGTAACATCAGTTATGAAAATTTTATTACTATTTACTCTCTTATCAATCACTTTAAACTCTCTTGCTTCAGACTCAACGAAAACAACAATCCTTCCTAAAGTTAATAACTCATTTTTTCCTGATGCTAAAAAAGATATAGCATCAGTGTTATCCAACAAGGTATTTAGGAAGTATCTTGATTACAATATTACTCGAGTATCCCAAGGTGAGATGAGAGAATCTATGGCTTATTTCGTTTCTCTTGAAAAGCCATTTAGTGATAATCCTTTAAAGCTATGTTTTATATTCATGAGTAAGAAGTCTCATGAGTGGAATCAAATTGGTTCTGTTGAGAAGTGTAAACAAGATAGCATTTGTTCTTGTGAGTAAAAAACTAAATTTCGAAATTAAAAAGTGATAACGAAGTAATCAATACTTCGATAAATCTATATGTGAATTTATAGTTTAATTATTGAGATGATTCATTCTCTACGACATTTTACGAAGATAACTTATTGAGGTGAAATTATTTTTTGCCTAAAAACAGCAAGCCTCCCATCTTGTATTTTTTGTTTCTGGGGTTTGAAAAGATTCAAGAATTCGATACTCATTCTCAATTTCCGATTTTACTTAAGTTACAATTATTTTATTTTTTAAAATAAATCCGAGAGCGATACCACAGAAATGAGATAAAGCTTGCACCAAGTAATGAAACCACGAGAATTACATTTATAAGAAAATCTACAAAAATTTCTTTTTGCACAGTCGTCACTTTGGCGAACTCGGGGATATTTAAAACTGAAGATGTCAGCACTGATGAAACGGCTTCATCTTTTTGAAAAAATTCATATATTAGTGTCCCAATGAGATAAACACATTCAAGTATACCCGCCTTCCAAGTCCAGGATACCTTAAAGAACATTAAAATTAGTAAACTAATATATACGACAGGAAAAATATAATCAGAGACCTGTAAGTTTAAACCAATTGATACCAGTGTAGAAAATGTACTACAGAGCAAGAATAGATAAATGACAAATAGTATCTTCACACTTAGAGGTGATCCAATTAAATCTTTTAATCTATTCATCGAAGCTCCTTTGTTTTTATAATATTGTTACTTAATCTCAGGGTGATGACAATATGAAGCCCTGAAAACTTACAGAGCTTCATATTTTGAAATTAATTTTTCACACAATTTAATGGTATTTGATTTTCCTGATTCTCTAACTCTAAATTCCCATAAAATCCAACAGGAAAATACTCAGGAAAAACTAGTCATAAAAGAATTATCAGAAGTCATTCCTACTTTCTTAGCTCAAAAATAAAGTTTAAAACAATGAAAATGGAAACTCCTACTTAGAACTATTCAAAAACTTCTCCATAAGCTCTTTTATCACCGTTGTGTATGGTCTTTTGTCCAATTCGCATTTTAACTTGAAAGCATGAAGGAGAACGGGATCAATCTTCATAGAGATAAGCTTTAATTTTTCGACTTTTTTAGCTTTATTTAATTCTCTCATTGCTTCAAGCCACTCTATTTGCTTTGTCGCATCTTTCACTTCGTGAGCTCCTTGATATCAACGAGGTCTTTTTCTCGTCCGGACTTTTTTTTCATTTCAATAAGGTCATCTCTAGATATTACTTTAAACTTGAAATCTCCAACACGAAACATTTCCGATTTAAAGTCTTTTACATCATGAGTAATCAAAATATCGACTTGTACTGTTGGATCATCTATTTTATAGAAATTCCATGCAATTAAGTTTCTATTTTGAATATACTCTTCTCTAAATTTATAAACAGATACTGCGTCTATTGGCAGCCTCGAAATCATCCCCATACCATGTAAGATTTTTTCAATTTTTTTTAAATTCGAGAGACTAAACTTTATAACCAAATCAATATCAACAGTATTTCTTGAGAAACCATGAAAGTTAACGGCATAGCCACCGACAATCATATAATTAATCTTTTGCTTCACTAATTCATTAACTAATATTTCTAGCTTCATAGAGTAAGTATATACCAGTATATACCAATTTACAATGAGGAATTAATTAGCCTAAATGAAACTTAGCAACAGAATAAACTGACTTAATTAAAACGAGAGTCAGGAAAAGCGCAAAAATAAATTTAAGTTGTCTTTGACTTAACCGATGGGAAGCCTTGGCCCCTAGCCTTGAAGCAAAACTACTCAATATCGAAACACTTATAAAAGCTGGTATATAGACGTAACCCAAACTGTACTCTGGTAAAATCTCTGGAGTTAATTTTAACCCACTATAAATATATGTAGAAGCGCCAAACAAAGCAATAGGTATACCAAGAGCAGCCGAGATACCGACAGCTTTTTTCATGGGTACACCTCTCCATGATAAAAATGGGATACTCACCGTTCCACCCCCTATCCCTAAAATAGCTGACTTCAACCCAATGATGTATCCCACGACAGCATAAAGTATTAAAGATGTTTCCCGAGGTCTACTATGCTCTGTTTTATCCATAAACATTTTAATTGTCACGAGGACTACATACACAGCAAAAATAAGCTCCAAGGTTGAAGTAGAGAGATATTGACTTAAAAAACCTCCACTTAAAGATCCAATTGCGATGAAAACAAAAAGCTTTCTGTAAATATCAACGTCAATGCCACCTTTTTTATAATGGTGATAAGTTGATGAAGAAACTGTAATAAAAATAATTGAAAGAGATGTTCCAATTGTCATGTGCATGACAATTTCACTAGGAAAATTTAAAAGTTGAAAAGCATATGATAGAATTGGTATTATCACTAGGCCTCCACCGATTCCAAAAAGTCCTGATAAAAAACCAACGACTAAACCGAGAAGAAGGTAAATAATTAATAATGTAATACTCATATTGTTTCGTTGTTCATAATTTATAGCTAGATAGTAACTTCCATCTAGTTAAAAATCAATTTTCTATTCTCATTACATAAAGCTAAAAGATTCAAAATTTATATCAAGAACTCCCCAGCAATGAAACTGGGGAGAAGACGATTTAATAAATTGTGTTTACAGAGTCTCCCTTCATTGATCTTACATGTAGTAGAATTTTTTCAGATGAATCAACTTCAGGTAAATCCACTTCAATTTGAAAAGCTACCATCTTCATAGGGCAAAAGTCTCTGATTTGTTCCATTCTTGGTAGTATAGAAACCGTTTTCCTACCATTATCAATGACTCGTACATTCTTTAAAACAAAGCAATCACTAGGATTGTGTCCATGAAGTATAACTTTTCCCTGCTCCAACCTAAGTTCTATATGCTCTACATTAGCATAAATTTCATTTTTATCATTTCCCAATCTGGGCTCACTTACTTTATATTCAATAATCTCATCAACGCCATTAACGTTCATATATTTAACTTTATACTCTCCTGCATCTAATTGCCCAAGATCAATTGTTTTAATAAAAGGAACAATCACTTCGGGACAAAATGGGTTTGATGGATCATAAAATAGTGACGTCAATTTGATTTCAAAAGTATCAGAAATTCTTGTCACTTCGACTTTTGGATTTTTATGACATGCATTTGGCAAAGCCCCTTTAACCACGAGTTCTGAGCTATCTAGAGAATCGTATCCTCTGGGTGAAAAGATTGCCTCAACTGGAATTTCTTGTATAGTTGGTATTCCAGCATATCCATTCATTGCAAAGAATGTGATTGATAGATTTAGCATTAGAATGCAATTTATTTTTAAATATTTCATTTATACCTCCATGCAAAATTAATTAGTAGCGTTCAATAATATTAGTGATAGTTTTGGCATCCATAATAAATGAATTTAAAGTTTCCTCAGAAGGAACTGTACCCGAGAAACCTTTTTCATCATTTGTATTCTTAATGATTTCATGTAAGTTCTGAGGACTTCTTTTTCTAAAGTCATCAACTGACCTGACTCCAGAGTATGTAAATAGCTCTGCATACTGATAACCAACTCCTTCAATTCGAGTGAGATCTAACATTGTGGCCCAGTTATTGATATAGCCCACAGAGATATCAGAGCGATAAGCAAGGTCATCTCGGTCTTCTTGAGTTTGAGCTTTCACTAAAAATTCTGAAACTGTTTTAATACCAACATATTCTAATTTGGATTTAAACTCATCTCCGATTCCTTCGACATTTTTAATTGACTCATTCATAAGTTCTCCTTTTAAGTTTGTGTAAGTATCTTCTCAATGACTTTCTTTTAAAACCTATAGGAACTAAGAAGTAATTGTGTAGATTTCTACAAACTATATGTATTTTACTCAAGAAAGGTAACTTCACGAGGGAACGGGCAATAAAAAGATTTTAAAAGTTATAGATCAATCACTTGATTCTTTATCAAATCCATCGACGATAACAGCTCCTAGCGATGCAGGAAAACTTAAAATAATCATTCGTTTCAACCCAACTAGAATATCTAGTGATAGAGGCAATCTATTCAGGGCAAAAAGAATAATTCCAACTGTTAAAAATGTAAGGATGTAATTTAAACAGACTCTAAAAACAATATTAAAGTGTCTTTTTTCCTTTCCCTCAAAAATGGAGAAATAAGTATAAAAAAACTGAATTGCAATAGAAAGAATCGCCAACATGATAATATTAAAAGTAGGTAGTGTCTCTCCAAACTCCCAAAGCTCTTCTGAGAATGCTATCGGTATGGCCATCACAGAAGCACCGATAACAATTTGACTAATATCCTCAAAATTATTTTGTTCAAAAACTGATTTCATAGATAATCCCTTTGAATAAAGTTTATCATAAACAGTCTAGGAAACTTAGATTTTTTATCGCTTTATATGTCTTTGGAAAGACTCTTTTTTAGAGTCCTTCCAATATGACTAAATCTCTAAAGATTTATTTCTAATTATATAATAGACTAACATCCCTGCAATCATTCCTGGAGCAACTTCGTAAATAATTCCCGAAAGCCCTAAGAACTTCCATAAAAAGGTAGTTGCCATTCCTGTTAAAATAACAATAATACCTACTTTTTCTGTCACTTTATTTCCAATCGTATAAAGAAAAATTAATGGTGCAAAGGCCGAAGCGAGAACACTCCATGAAAAAAGCACCAACTCAAAAACGTTAGATCCACCATAAAGGGCTACCAAAAGAGCAAGTACTGTCACTGAACCTGTAGCAACCTTAGTGTACATTAAATTATTTTTCTTTCCTGGAAATATATCTCTTGTAAAGGCCGCAGAACAACTCTAGCAATAAGTCCAACTCCATATGTTAAAATAGTAAAAAGAACAAAGAAGGTGTAATAGTAGCGTTTTGTTTTTTTCATATTTTTTGGATCATCCAAGGTCATAAAGCGCACCATGATATGAGGCTGCCCATTGACACCAAAACCTGCAAACAGCCAACCTAATACAAAAAAGAAAACCCCAAGACCATTATCAATTGCTAAATTTGATGGCATTAAACTTAGATATGTTGGCGAAATAGTATCAAGCTTGTCTATTAAAGTTGAGATTCCTCCAACCTCTTGAATTCCAAAATAATATAAAAGTCCCATAGAAATAATCATCACAAATGATTGCGCTGCATCCGTCCAAATAGAAGCTCTAATTCCACCTGAAAGACAATACCAACAATTTTTCTTAGTTTCGTAAACTCTGCTCCATACCACCTACTCATGACTCCACCAAAACTTAATAAATTTTGTTTCTCTGTATTTTCCCGTAGTTTTAAATGAACAAATTTTGAGATTGCATAATCACCTAGAATCCAACCAAACATAATCCAAACGGACTGCAAACCTGCTGTATAAGTAAATCCGATAAGACCTATGAACATATAACCAGAGTTATTCGTTGCAACGGCAGAGAGAGCCGCTAACCAAGGAGCAATTCCATGACCTGCGAGTAAATAATCAGAGTTATTCTTTTGACTTTTAAGCACTGAAGAAACACCAATAAGTATGAACAAAACTAAAAATCCAAGAAAACTATAAGCAACAACACTCATTGTTAAATCTCCTTTAATAAAAGTTAGTATCAAGTTACTACCTAAACATAGTGAACATATTTTTGCAAATCTGTGACGTAACACAAAAACTATTTGTATATTTTAATATGATCAATTCTTTTAACTTCTCTTTTTTGGTATATAATAAATGAAGAGGAGGCCAATATGAGAGTTCAATGTTCCTGCGGTCAAGTAAAAGCTGAAATAAAAAATTTTCCAAATAATACTTTAGGAAGACTCGTTTGCTATTGTGATGATTGTCAGAAATTTTTAAAAGAAATAAATCGAACTGAGCTCTTGGATGAGTATGGTGGAACTGAAATCGTTCCAATTTACCCTAAAGACCTAGAGATTATTGAGGGAAAAGATAAATTAGAATGTCTAAGACTTACATCTAAAGGATTATTTAGATGGTATACATCGTGCTGTAAGACTCCCTTTGGAAATTTACGTCCAGGATTTCCTTGGCTTGGACTTCTTAGTCAAGTCTTTGAGAGTAGTGACTTTAAAGAGCTGGGCCCAATAAGATGCCGAGTTGCGGGAAAATTTGCAAAGAAAACTCCCCCACCAGGAACCCCAGATAATTTAAAGTTCAAAGATATAAGTGTTTTATTACCATTTATCATCAAAGGATTTCTATTCAAAAAATCAACTCCATCAGAATATTTTATTGAAGACCATAAAACTCCCTTTGTTTCTCCTCAAATTATAAATAGAGGTTAGTTATGAAATTTGAAAAATATCATTTCCATATCTACTTTCAAGAAACTGAAATTGAAAAAGCTCAAGCTCTAATAAATGAGCTTAAACAATTTGATTATATTGAAATTGGAAGATTAAGAGAAAGACCAATTGGTCCTCACCCAATCGGATCATGTCAGATTTCAATTAAATCTAGAGATTTCTATTTAATGACTGAATGGTTTTTAACTAATAGAAAAGGTCTGAGTGTTTTCATTCATGCTGTAACTGGGAATGATCTAACAGATCATTCTGAATATGTGATGTGGATTGGGGAATCATATAAACTCAATTTAGATTTTTTTAACTAAACAATTATTAAAAAACGGGAATACTTATGAAAGATCTATTTAAATTCCATTTCTTGTTATTTTTATTTATGACAATTGCATCTTCAAAGAATGTCTTTGCGGACATAGATTTTGACAAAGTTAAAGAACGCTATGATTCAGCTTTAAGAAAGGACTATGTTTTAATTCCATATAATGGAACATATCTTTTACCTTTTTCCTATAACGCATCTCCAAATGAGTCTCCATATAAAACATTTACAGAGTTAGAGTCGTTCAAAGAGAGAGGAAGCTATAATAGAAATCTAGAAACAGAGTTCCAGATTAGTTTTCTTGTTTTAGGATCAAAAGATGTTTTCTTTCCTAAACTTGATTTTTTCATTGGTTACACTCAACAATCTTGGTGGCAAATTTATAATGATGATTGGTCTCGTCCATTTAGAGAGACAAATTATGCTCCTGAAGTTTTCTTTCGAAAAAATCAAATAGATTCAGATTACAAATTTCTCGGTGGAAAAGTTCCAATGTTTGACTTCGGTTATATTCACCAGTCAAACGGACAATTACAAGAGTTGTCCCGTAGTTGGGATCGCATCTTTTTTAGAACTGTCATTGATTATAAATCTTTCACTTTAAAACCAATTATTTGGTTTAGAATTCCTGAAAAAAATAAAGAAAATGATAATCCAGATATTCAAAACTATTTAGGAACTGGAAGTTTGAAAATTATGAAAAATTTTCATAAAGGAAAGCAAATATCTCTTAAAATAATTCCAGGTTATAAAAGAGCAGGTCTTGAACTTGATTACAGTTCTCCTTGGACAAGAGGGTACAGATTTTACGCAAAGATAAGCTCTGGTACAGGTCTCTCTCTTCAAGACTATGACCACGAAGGAAATAAAATAGGAATTGGTTTTATTTTGAATGATATCATTACATCTGAAGATTAAATTTTAATTAATCATTTGGCAATAATAAGTCCTCTAGAAAAAAAGCCGATAATTGAGAACGATTTGCAAGACCTGCTTTAGAGTAGATGACAGCTGATTGTGCTCTTGCTGTCTTCTCTGTCGTTCCTCTAGCTTCTCCTACTTCCTTAAAAGAAAATCCTTTAAGTAATAAAAATGCAACTTCTTTTTCTGATTTCGTTAATTCCCATTTAGTTAATTGATCATCAATAGATTGGCTAAGTCCGTCGAGATACTTTCTTGATTTCTCTTTCCACATTTTTGATTCCTCTAAAAAGGTAGAAGATAGTTCTTTTTCTGTTTGAAGAGAATGCTTTAAATTAAAAGTTCCTTTTAATAAGTAAAAAACCCCTATTATTGAAATGATGGCCACGACTCCTTCTATTGAAACATGCCACCATGCAACTCCTTCTTTTGTATCCGTTATGATATCAACAAAAGTCATAAAACTGATTCCAATTAAAATCATTATCATAAATATTCTTTCATTTTTTTTCATAAATTCCTTTATCATGAATTTCACTCTCTCCTAACTGTAATTGAATACCAGGTAAGCTGAGGGTCTGTGTTGTTGTATTATAACTAGATAATAAGTAACTTGCCGATGAAATAATAAAAGTTACAAAAATAATTGCGACAATATATTTTTGTGACTTAATTTCTTGCCCACCTTCAATATATTGTTTTTTTCCTGAAATTATACTAAGCCAAATATTATCTTTATGTTTTAATTGATGAAAAATAACTCCCGCAATGTGTAAGAGAACCATAACAATGAATCCATTTGCTATGAGTTCATGGACCTCTTCAAAGAAATCCTTGAAGATATGTTTAGTCATTAAAACACCTGTGATGACCATGAAAATACTCGCTACAAACATAAGGATTGCAGCATAACTTGTAGCTGGATTATGTCCCATATAACGCTTTGATCCACTCTTTAATAACGATTTAAAGTAATCAAGTAAGGTATTTGGCTTTAACATGAATGATGAGAATCTAGCATATTTTGTTCCAACAAATCCCCAGAGAGCTCTTAAAATAACAAGTATACTCATCATAATTCCTGACAACATATGGTAGGCATACAAAACAGAGTCATCATCTATGACCTTGGCCACAAAAAAAGAAAAAACAAAAAGAGAGGCAAAGCACCAATGAAAAATTCTCACTGGTAAGTCATAAGTTAATTTATTGTTCATTTTTTTCTCCTATATCTATATTACACATAAATATAATCGAATATTTTAACCTTTTTTTCATGGGGCATTAGACCTAATTGACGTTTTTTTGATAACTTAGGTCATTTGCCCATTATACTTCCCACCAAAATCGCACATTATGAATTAAGTTATTAACAAACAATGGAGAAATTCTATGAAAAAATTTATTTTGCTCATGATTACACTTTTAACTGTTACTTCTGTTTATGCAAAGAAATCATGTACAGATGAACCTAAAAGTAAATGGATGAAGATTGAAGACTTTAAGACACTAGTGAAAGAGAGAGGTTATACAATTAGAAAGTTCAAGCAACCTGGTACTTGTTATGAAATCTATGGAAAAAACAAAGACGGGAGAGAAGTTGAGGTTTATTTTAACCCAGTAGACGCAAGTGTTAAAAAAGTTGAATTTGAAGATTAAATAAATTTTTTATAATGGTTTTTTGAAAGGCCTTATAAATCTTAAAAGTTTACGTTTAAAAAGAGTTGACTCTACAGTATCCAAATCTTGAGCTTGATAATCATCAAGCTCAAGATCTTTATCTGATGGCATTAAAACATATTTTGTTGTCAAAGAAATATCATATGTATTCTTTGGATTAACCTCTTTTAGTTTACCTAGCCATCTATTTAGAGAAACTGGTTCGCTAAACAAAGATGGATCAAGAACATAAGGATTGATTTTTTGGCCCTCATTAACAAGAACTATCGGTGCGACATGATAGCCCCACCACCATGTTTTTCCTGGAAGCTGAATCTTGTCACTCTCAACGAATACCTTTGCAGATTCAATACACATTTCATCCAACATACGAGCCATTTCGTGGGCCCTAGACTCGCATCCGTTGCCATACTCACTAAAAACAAGTTCATCATCAAATCCTTTCAATACATCGAAAGTATTTTGTAAAGTCTTTCTGGAAACGACTGATAGATTTAAATTTCCATAAATTTTATATTTAAGAGATTCTGATGATGTAAAAAGATTATTAATAGACTCTTTCTTAAATTGAGTTTTATATTTATGACATTTATTCTTTAATGAATTAAATTCGATAAGAGATGTCTCTTTTCTCCAATAGTCAAAAATACCTCTCCCTAGACCATAGTCACCAATATCAATATGATCTTCATTAACAAGGGATTCTAACTTCGAAATATCACGATTTACATTTTGTGTTTTATAATTAGATCGTACATACTCAAGTAAATTTTTAAATTCTGACTGGTTTAAATGATTTTCATTAGCAAATAGACTATGAGATAGCAGACTTAATATTAAACCTAGAAATAGACCTTTCAAATTAGCTCCTAGTCATGAGTATTTAATAATAAACTAGAAGCGAAGGTGAAGTAAGTGAGATTGAAGTGATTACATACCTGTCTATAAAACAGACAGTTTATGATTTTTTTAGCTCTTTTTCTATCTCAAGTGATCGATTATAAGCAGCATCAAGAGCTTTCGATGTTAAGTTATTAATTTCATTTTTCTGAAAAGATTTTACTGCTTCAATAGTTACACCACCTTTAGAGGTAACATTTGCTATCAGTTCTTCAAATGATAGCTCCCTTTGCTCAACCATAAGTTCACTACTTCCTCTAAATAATTGAATAGCTATTTTTTTTGCTTCATTTTTACTCATCCCCCATTTCTCTAATTTATCCGCCATAGTTTGTGCGAACAAAAAAACATAGGCGGGACCTGAACCAGAAACGGTAGTGACTTGATCAAAGAGAGTCTCATTTGGCATTTCAGCGGTTTCGCCACATGAGATGAAGAAATCTTGAACAAGCTTTTTTTCATGATCAACAACATCTTTAGAATGAATAATTAAACTCATTCCCATTCCTATTAATGCTGGAGTATTTGGCATAACTCTCGTGACTTTAAGAACATTAAGTTTAGTTTGAATTGTTTCAATTGGAGTGGCCGCTAAAATAGAAATAATATGCTTATTTTTTAAATCTATTTTTAGTTTCGCTAAGTCATAAGCGAGAGTTGAAAGTTGCTGGGGCTTACAGCCTATCACGATGACATCAACATTTTCAAAATCAGACAAATCTTTAGCTGCTTGTCCATTCACGGCCATCGCAAGCTCTTCTGCACGAGTATAGCTTGGAGTATAAGTTAAAAATTTTACTTGATTATTTTTTTTATAAAATCCTTTAACAATAGCTTGGGCCATCGTACCACAACCAATAACTCCAATCATAAAAACTCCTTATTTTCTGACATTTCCATTCCCAACAATAACATATCTTGAAGTTGTCATTTGTTCTGCCCCCATTGGGCCATAAGCATGAAACTTTGTTGTTGAAATACCAAGCTCCGCACCTAAACCTAGTTGCCCCCCATCATTAAATCTAGTCGAGGCATTTATAGTAATGCAACTTGCATCTACTCTACTTAAAAATTCATCTTGCGTCTTTTCATTTTCAGTAACAATACACTCCGTATGATAACTTCCATACTGATCAATATGTTTAATTGCTTCATCTAGAGAGTTTACAGTGCGGATAGACAAAATATTATCTAAATATTCAGTTGCCCAATCACTCTCACTCGCTAGTCTTAAACTTTTGCCTGAGGATTTAGAAAAATGCTCATCAGCGCAAAGCTCTGTACCTTTTTCTTGAAGCTCTAAAACTAATTTTGCTTTAAAATCAGAAGAGACATCTTCATGAACTAATAGAGTCTCAATTGCATTACAAACCCCTGTTCTTTGAGTTTTTGCGTTGATAATAAGTCCCATTGCTTTCTCTAAATCTGCATCCTTATCAATATACATATGACACAAACCTTTAAAGTGAGCAATAACTGGCATCTTAGCATTTCTATAAACATGCTCGATTAATTTCTCTCCACCACGGGGAATCACTACATCGATAAATTCATCCAGTTGTAAAAGCTCATTCACTTCTTCTCTACTATCTGAAGCTAGGACCTGCACACTTTCAATTGGCAGATGTCCCTTAAGAGTATCTTGAATAATCATTCCTAGTATTTCATTAGAGTGTTTTGCTTCTTTTCCACCCTTTAGGATAATTGCATTAGAAGACTTCAAGGCCAAAGCTGCACAATCAATAACAACATTCGGTCTTGATTCAAAAATCATTAAAATAACACCCAGTGGAACTCTTTGGCGTTTAATCTTAAGCCCTTCACTATTAGTAAATTCTTTGTAAAACTCTCCGACCACTTCATCTTGCTTAGCAATTGCAATCACACCTTGGGCCATATCTTTAATTCGATCAGCATCTAACATTAATCGATCTCTAAGAGCTGTGCTTAAATTGACTTCTTCTGCATAGGCAAGATCTTTTTTATTTGCATCAATTACTTCTTGAGCACGCTTTGTTAAATTATCTGCAAGTGACATTAAAATTTTATTTCTTAATTCTTTTTTAAGTCCTCTTAAAACCTTAGAGGCTTCTTTTGATTTTTTTGCAAAATTATTCATATCGACCTTCCTCTGTTAAAACTAAGTTATCTGTTAAAATGACTGCAATTGAATTTTTGTATCCAAGAACTTGTTCAATTTCATCACTATGTTTATCTTTTATTCTATCAATATCTAAATGATCATATTCTGTGACACCAACAGCAAAGGGTTTACCTTTGAAGCATATATCGACACAATCTCCTTGATAAAAACGACCGAAACAAGATGAAATCCCTCGAGGAAAAAGAGAATTTCCTTCTAACAGAGCTTCATATGCACCTTTATCAACTTCAATACCACAATTAAGTTTTTTGGTAGAAATTAACCATGCTTTTTTCTGCTCTGGTAAAAAGTTTTTCCCAGGACCAAAAATTGTTCCGATTTGTTTAACGATTGGATCAAGAACAATTCGATTATTTTCTTTTGAACTTATGATCGCTTTAATGCCAAGAGGGGTAACTTTATTAACCGCATGAATCTTAGATTCCATTCCTCCACGACCAACTTCTGTTTTAGAAGTCATATCAATATGAGTAAGTGTGTCACCGTAATCGACGACCTTAATCAATTTAGCATTCTTTAATTTTGGATCTTTATCAAAAAGTCCTTCTGCACTAGTAATAATCAATAAAGCATCTGCATCAACCATTTGTGCGGCAGAAGCAGCTAAGTGATCATTATCCCCTACTGTAATTTCACTATAAGAAATAGAATCATTTTCGTTAAGAATAGGAGTGACTTTATTTTTTAACAAGACTTCAATTGTTTGCTTAGCATATAAAAATCTTTTTCTATTTCTAAAATCATCATGAGTTAAAAGTATTTGAGAACAAATTAATTGATGGTCTTCAAATAGTTGAGAATATCTATTTATCAGTTTAGGCTGTCCAATTGAGCTTGCGGACTGTTCAAGGCTTATTCTGCCTTTGCGAGGTAGCATTTTTTTTAAAAATGCTTTACCAACACTGATCGCACCAGAACTGACTAAGACTACCTCAAAGCCATTATCCATGAGTTCACAGATGTCTTCGACAATAATTCTCATATTACGAACGTCACATTGGCCATTTTTTTTAGTGACAACGCCACTTCCAACTTTAACGACAATGCGTTTACAACCCTTTAGCTCTTCTCTGATTTTCATTTTTGTCCTATTTTATTTTTAAAAGCATGCATTATAACGGACTTTTAACTAAAAAACAAAGAACAATATATTTTTACACACCAATAGCGAGAAACACTTACTACAGCCTATATAGAGCGTTTATTGAAAAATATTTTTTACTTTTTTAATAATACTTTAAAAATCTTACCACCATCAGTTGAAATATAAATATAATCATCTGGTGATACTGAGACAGATCTAATTCTTAGATTTTTTTCTTCAAAAAGACGTATTTCTTTTTTTGTTTCTATATTCACAATATTTAAATGCGTTAGCTTTAGAGCACCAGAAATGAGGGATTTTTTAAATTCAGGATAGCGCTCTCCTTCATAATAAATAAGACCACAAGGAGCAATGCTTGGATCATAGAACTTAAAGGGTTGTTCTACACCTTTAACTTTTTCTTCACCGACACTTAATGGGAGCATATATTCGCTACCATAGCTCTGTATAGGCCATCCGTAATTTCGTCCCTTCTTAATAACATTTATTTCATCTCCTCCCCTAGGTCCATGCTCCATTTCAAATAACTGCTTTGATTTTAAATCATAAACTAACCCTTGAGGATTTCGATGACCATAGCTCCAAATTTCACTTAAACGATTTTTCATCCCAACAAAAGGATTATCTTTAGGTATAGAGCCATCATCTGCAATTCTAATTGTTTTTCCAAAATGATTTTCTAAATTCTGAGCATTCTCACGATTTCCTCTCTCTCCAATAGAGAGAAAAATTTGATTTTTCTCATCAAAAGTAATTCGAGAGCCAAAATGTATCCTCCCTTTTGCTTCTCCCAATGCAATAAAAATATCTTTAAAGTTTTCAAGCTTATTATTATTTAAAGTACCAAAACCTAGAGCTGTAGTTTGACCATTTTCAACTTCCTTTGAATAAGAAATATAGACACGCTTATTTTTGATGAAATCAGGATGTTTTTTTATATCAAGTAGACCCCCCTGCCCCTTAGAATAAACCTTGGGAGCTCCTGAGATATTCGTAACATTCATCGTTTTTAAATCTATTTTTTTAAGGTTGCCAGATTTTTCAGTAACAATCATTGTATCCGCATTTATAAAATCTATACCCCAAACAATATCCAGATCATCTTTAATCAATTCAAGTTTATAATCGCTAAAACTTTGTGTTGAAAAACTTAAACAAACAAATAATATTATTAATCTCATTCAAACCTACTTTTCATTAATATTTATATTCCTAATTCTTTTTTTAGCCATTTCACTTTTAATGTGTTTTATCTTCTAAGAATGTTTTTGCTGCTTTAAATATTTTTCTTTTTTTCTCATCATTCATTTTATCTAATAAGTTCACCATCATTTTCATACGATAATTTCCTTCAAAAAACTTACGTTTTTTATGGATAAATCCCCAGTAAAGGCCATCCATAATATCACACCAATCATCTTTTTTATAATGACTCATTTTAATGATATAATTTGAACCACTTATATAGGGTTTAGTGGCAAATATTCCTCCATCACTAAATTGGGACATGCCGTAAACATTAGGAACCATTACCCAGTCACTTGAGTCGACAAACATTTCCATAAACCACTGATATACTTCTTTAGGATGTATTTCACAAAGTAACATCATATTTGATATAATCATTAGCCTCTCAATATGGTGACAATAGCCAAGTTCGTTGACTTTTTTAATTGCATCATCAAGTGGCTCGATTCCAGTTGTACCATTATACCAATCTCTTGAAAGACTTCTTTTATGATCAAAAAAATTACTATCTTCCTGAAGATGCCCATATTCTTGATAAATACCACGCATAAATTCACGCCAACCAGCGATTTGCCTAATAAATCCCTCTTTTGAGTTTAGAGAAACATTACTTTTTTCAACAATCTTAATAATTTCATTAGGTGTAATTAACCCCATATTGATATAAGGGCTTAGGACACTATGATATAAAAACGGATCTCTCTTATCTATTGCGTCTTCATAATCTCCAAATAACTCAAATCTTTCCTTTAAAAAAGTATCAAAGCGATCAAGTACTTCAACTCGCGTGACAGCGAGCCAGAAATTTTTTGTATCTCCTGGATGATCTGGAAAAGATTTATCCACTAACTTTATTACTAAATTGGTAATTGGATCATTTGTATTTTTAAGTTTATTAATATTAATTTTATGTTTCTTAGGTATTTTCTTTCTGTTCTCACTATCAAAACTAAACTTTCCTCCAAGAGGCTTACCATCCTCCATGAGAATACCTGATTTCTTTCTCCAGTTCTCATAAAAGCTTTTCATAAATGGTTTATTTACAGATTTACTATACTCTTTAAAATCAATCCTAGAGTTTAAAAACATTGGTGATTGTCTCGTTACAAGTTTAATTTTTAGATGACTACAAAACTCTATTATTTTTTCTTCAAAAAATTTATCTTCTACTTCATAAATAGTTATTGATAAAATTTTCTTTTTTTTAATAACAGATCGAAGGTTAGTAAAAAAATCGTTCTGTTCTAATTCAAAATATTCCAAAGAAGCTTTTTTATCGATCAGCTCTTTTGCATAATTTCTCATTCCTGATAAGAATAAAATAATTTTATGTTTATGATATTTAAAGTGTGTACATAAAGACAAATCTTCGCACATGAAGATTGTTTCATTGAGATCATAGTATTCAGTTGGAAATAGTTGATTTCCGAGTATCACTTGTAAATTCATGACATAACTATAACCAAACAAACTTAATAATTAAATAATTTTTATATACTAGAATAAAATAATCAAACTATTTTAGTTTGTCTTTGGATAACCAGTAAGTGACTTAACAACCCATATTGGTCCAATTAGAAGAAATTGAATATCTTGAAAAAAACTTGGCTTTTTTCCTTCAATTTTATGTCCTATAAATTGTCCAATCCAAGCTAAAATAAATAGACTTAAGCTGATCGTAAATAAGTGTCCTCTTTGAGATAAGTTTGCGCAAATCAACAAAAAGAAGCCTAATTGAATCGTCATAATAAGAAAGGTCTGGAGAGATAAGCGTGCATAAAAAATCAAAGCCATCACTCCAAACAATGTGGAGAAATTTAAAAATAAATAATCTGGAGAATTTTTGGGAGTCGGAATTTCCCATAATATACCTAACACCGTAAATGTAATAACTGGCACACATATATTATGAATTATTTTATTCGTTTTATTTTTATGGCTCTCAGCATATAGCTCTAACCATTCTTCCAGTGATCTCATACTAATTCTCTCCAACTCATTTAAATAGATATTTAATTATACAAAAGAAATACCTCTGCGAGCTAGTAATAAATAAGTAATAATTAAGCTTTAACTCTATTTATTTTTAGTGTTATAGTTTTTATAATTTTCTACTCACAAATGGAGATCTTATTATTAAAAAGTTCATTCTACTTTCTCTTATGATATCATTTAATTCTTTATCATCGGCTAAAACACTTACTTTTGCCTATGTAGAAGATTTAGCTCCCTGGATTACGTCAAAAGACTCTGGGATTATTGTTGATATCATTCAAAGTTGTCTTGGCGAAGGTGAGTATAAAATAAAAGGTGAATTATTCCCTTATTTAAGAAGATTTCAAGCTTTTAAAATTGATAAAAACATAGACGCAATTATCGACATCACTGAAACAGGAATAAAAGAGCAAAACTTAAAAGGTTATTTTACTGGAAATATTTATGCATATGAGAACTTTGCTTTTTCACTCTCAAAAAATAACTATAAAATAAATAAAATATCTGATTTAAGAAATTTCTCTCTTTTATCATGGCAAGGAGCTGCATCTTATCTTGGTGCAGACTATGCCTTGATGACTAAAAATAATAAAAAGTATAATGAGACTTCTAGACAAAAAAATCAAGTTGAAATGCTCTTACTAGGAAGATATGACTTTGTCCAAATGGACTTAAGTATTTTCAATTACTATTTAGAGCAATTAAAAAAAGAAGCCAAAATAGATACTTCTCAACCAGTAGATAAATTTGCACTTTTTGGCAAAAGCCCAAATGGAATCTTGTTTAAATCAAAAGAATTAAGAGATCTTTGTCTTAAAAATTTAAAAAAATCTCAAGAAGATCCTGCTCTTAAAAAATATCTATATTTAAATCACTAATGCTTATTCTAATTATGGAGTCTTAGCGTTCATAACAAGAGTTTTAAGCTTCTCAGACAACTCACCTAAACGAATAGCTGATTCGAGTGTACCTTTAGCTCCAGTAGAACTTTTACTTGCAGCATGAGTTACAGTTTTTAATATATTTGTAATATTCTCAACTCCAGCACTAGATTCTACCAATATTCGACTTACATCTCTTGTCACTGCTGATTGTTCCTCAATCGCTGATGCAGTATTAGTCGCAATACTATTTAACTCGGTTACAATGCGATTAACATCTTCAACACTACCAATTGCTTGTTTTGTAGAATCCTGAATATTTAAAATTTTATTTGATATATCATCTGTGGCCTTTGCTGTTTGTTTAGCAAGTTCTTTAACTTCACTCGCAACAACTGCAAACCCTTTCCCTGACTCACCTGCACGAGCGGCCTCAATAGTTGCATTTAATGCTAAGAGATTCGTTTGTTGAGCGATAGAACTAATTACTTTAATGATATTTCCAATATCTTCAGAAGCTATTCCTAGCTCATCTATTATCTCTTTTGCACTTTCCGTTTTGATTTTAGCGTCTGAGGAAAATGTTGATGCTTTCAAAGATGACTGTGAAAGTTCCTGTATACTTGCATTTAGCTCCTCTGTACTTGAACTTACATTTTGCACACCAATAGATACGTTAACTGATTCTTCTGATGCATTTTCTGAAACCTTTAAAGTTTCGCTGGCATCCATTGTCATATCATTTGAAGCACTTGAAATTTGTTCGGCAGCGACTGCTAATTCTCCAGCTGCCTGCTCGAATGTATCAACAAGATTGTTGTAAGCCATTTTTTCTTTAGTTAAATCTGTTGCAAACTTAACAACTTTATATACTTTACCATCAGGGTTCAGTATAGGATTATAAGATGCATTTATCCACACAGGTTTCCCCTCTTTTGTGAATCTTTTATATTCTCCAGAATCAAAATCACCATTCCCTAGTTTTGTCCAAAAGTCTCGATATTCCTGAGAACTGGTATATGCACTGTCACAGAAAATTCGATGATGTTTTCCCTTAACTTCCTCTGCCGTATAGCCAACTGTTTTTAAAAAATTTTCATTTGCTTCGATGATCGTCCCATCAAGATTAAACTCAATAACAGCTTGGGACTTTCCAATCGCATTGATTTTTCCTTCATAATCTGCATTTCTAATTTTTTGCTCAGTAGTATCTGTTGCAAACTTTATAACTTTATAAACATTCCCATCTTTATCATAGACAGGATTATAAGATGCATTTATCCAAATCTCACGTCCATCCTTAGAAATTCTTTTAAATTCACCTGTTTCAAATTCGCCACGGTTAAGTTTTTTCCAAAATTCAGTATATTCAAAAGATGTCGCGTAAGTATTATCACAAAAAATCCTGTGATGTTTACCTTGAATTTCATTTAAATTATATCCAAGAACATTTAAAAAATTATCATTTGCTGTTAAAATATTTCCTTTTAAATCAAACTCAATTACGGCCTGCACTCTGTGCAGTGCACTCACAATACTTTTTAGTTCTTCAGTATTAGAGTCTGCATTAAACTCTTCAATTTTTTCAGCATTCATAATGTCTCCTAAGGGTTTAATCCCTTTTCGGAGTATCGATTTTATTCTTAAATGATTTAAAACTAACTAATCTTAAGCTCAGTTAAGAATAAGTTATTCCAAGAAAATTACGATAAATAGTTATGAATAAAATAAATATTGCACTCTACTCAAATCAATTGAGAAACCAGTCTATTCGATTCTGCTTTTTTATTTCATTAATTTTAGTTTCTATGATTGGAACACAAGAGTATTTTAGACTTAAAAACCAAGACTATGATTCTCTGATTAATATTTCAGGAAGACAAAGAATATTATCTCAAAAGATAGCATTACTAAAAATTCTTAATAATCCAAAATTAAAGAAGAACTTAGATTTATTTGAATCTTCTCAATTTTTTCTCTATTCAACAGCAAGTGCTCATATCAAAAAATACTATGATAAAGAACTTACAAAGGCATTTATAGATTACATCTCTCTTATAAATATCCAAACATCAAAGAAAGAAATAATTCTTAAAGAATCTGAGTTAATTTTAGGAAAACTTAACAGAGCAGTTCAGTTATTTGAAAATGAAAGTAATTATCATGAGAAGCAACTTTTTTACTCAAATATATTCTTTGTTTTCATTATTACAGTTTCAATTATTATCATATATTTTAAGCTTCTAAATAAACAAAGATTAAAAATAATAAACTATTTAACAAGTTATTCTAGTGAAAAACAAAAAGCAATTGAAGCCTCTAACGCAAAAACATTATTCCTTGCAAATATGAGTCATGAACTTCGAACACCACTTAATGGAGTCATCAATCTGGGGATATCCCTTAAAGAGACAAATCTTAATGAGAAACAAATTCATTATGTTAATACGATAATAAATGCAGGCAAGGTCTTAAGTAATATTATCAATGATATACTCGATTTTTCAAAACTTGAAAGCTCTAATATTTCAACAGTAAAGCAAAATTTATCAGTACCTGAACTAGTCTTTGAAGTTGAAAGTTTGCTCCTTCCTAAAGCTATTGAAAAAAAGCTTAGCTTCAAATATGAAAATGATCCATCAACACCAGAATATATTATCTCTGACCCCTTAAGATTGAAACAAATCCTCATAAACCTAATCAATAATGCTATAAAATTCACAAAAAGTGGTGGCGTCATAATCAAATCATTTTCTAAGAATGATAGGATTATATTTGAAATTATTGATACAGGAATAGGTATAAAGGATGAAGATATTAAGTCTATCTTTGATAACTTCACACAAGTTGAAAATACTTATGTAAAATCACAAGAAGGAACGGGTCTTGGGTTATCAATTACTAAAAAAATAGTTATGGCCTTTGGAGGTTCCATTTCGGTGGACTCTCAATTCGAAAAGGGAACGACTGTTAGAGTTGAACTACCATTGATAATAGGCTCTAAAATTATAAACAAAGATTTACCGAGTGAGCCGACACCCATAAAAGCTCTGCCTATCTCATTACAAAAAATTCTAGTAGCTGAAGATAATAAAATTAATCAAATCGTCATAAAAGATTTACTCACTAAATTAAAACTAAACTTTGATATTGCCAACAATGGCCTAGAAGCGATTGATTTGTTTAAAACAAACCAATATGACCTTATTTTAATGGATATTTCAATGCCTCTCATGAATGGTTTTGATACAACAGCTGCCATAAGAGAAATAAATAAGAACGTTCCTATTTTCTGTCTCAGTGCCAATGTTTTTGAAGATGATAAAAAGAAAGCCCTTGAAAATGGAATGAATGAATTTTTAAAAAAACCTATCAATCGTGAAGAATTCATTTTATTGTTAAATAAATATTTACCTTGATAGATCACTTTTTCAATTTCATTTTACTCATCCATTCAATGCTTTCATCTCTACTTTCAAAGACTCTATAAGGACAAGGCATAGCTAAAGTTAGAGTTCTATTTTTTAATCTACTTACTTTCGTAGAATGTGAACTCACTCTCGCAAAGCCTATACAGCGTGAACTTAGATCTCTTTTGTTATTTTTAAACCACATACTCAACTTGCGTTTCCCATCCTGAGAAAAACCTTTATCACCACTCACTGAGAGTATAAGTCCGAATGCTTCTTTTCTTAAAATCTTATCCATAAAATCAAGAAATAAAACTTCATCCTCTGATTCTTTAGGCTCTAAAATTTCTATATCATAAATTCTCTCCGAAATTTCAGTAATTTTTAACATATGAATTCTCCTTTTTTCTTAACATCAAAAACGACACACATAGGATGGAGAATGAAACAAAAAAAACAACAAATGACTCTGGAATTAATTTTGATTTCATTGAGATTGCAATCAAGCCTGCCCCTACAGCGTAACCAAATGAATGAGCAATACTAGCAAGCCCAAGTTTTTTACCAAATACATTTGTTTTATCTGTATTAATTTCTGATCGACTTGTAAGGCTTAAATAAGCTGGAGGAATAAGAGCTGTAGCAATACAAACAAAAAATATAGAAATCCAGATCATAAGTTCCGTAGTAGATTTCATCATAATAACAGTTCCAATCACAATTGAAAAAGATCCAATAATAACTCTTGGTTTCCAGTGCGATTTTAAAACATAGAGACTTACTTGTTGCATTAAAACGACGACAAAACTTAGTACTAGTATAATTTTAGCAAACATCATTGTTGCGTCCGCTCCGCTGATTGAGAGAACTGTTTTAAGGTGATGTCCCAAAAAGCTATGGAGGATTCCCACAAAACTAGTAAAAATCATAGCTAATAAAATTGGATAAATTGACTCTTTGATACTTCTTTTCCAATTTTCAATTATATCTATCAATTTAAAATCTAATCCTGATCGAACAGTGTGATTTGAAGAAGAAGTAAAAAAAACAAAAATGGCCAGTAAGAAACCCCACAAAGTTGCACTATAGATGACTAATTCAAAATCTACTTTTTTTATCAAAATTAATATTGGACCTAGAATTCGTCCAAGATTTAAGCACATTGAGTTTCTTGTAAGAATTTTAAGATGATCAGTTTTATCATATAGATCTAATTGCCATGCTTGTGAAACAGGTACAATTGATGAACAAAGTAGTCCATAGATAATTCGACTCATAAATACTAGCGATATTTTAGACCATAGAGGTAGATAGTCATTAAATAAAAACAAGCAGGAAAGTAATGTAAAAGATAACGCCAAACCAAACATTCCGAAACTTAATACTTTTTTTCTACCAAGCTTATCACTTTTCGCTGCCCAAAAAGGTCCCATAAAAGAAAAAATAAGTGATCCAATACCGATTGCGGCAATAATATTTGATGTGACAACACCTGTTTTCTCAGCAATGTAGGGAATCGTCGTGTAAAGAACCATTTGTATACAACTGAAAGTTAACGTATTTAGGTATGCTAGTAATATCTGATTTTTTTTCATTATATATTCACATTCAGGGTTAATCCAATATTCGATCTTTCAGTCCGTAAGTCCTCTGCAATAAACCTAATATTTGGTGATACTGAAATATCTCGGTTAAAGAAATAACTCAAAGCAATTGTTTGTTGACGTCCATCCCATAAAGAATTTTCTGCATCTCTCATTTTTGTATAGGAAAATAAATCAGAGATAAATCTAAATGATATATTTTTTCTAACATACATTTCAAGTGATAAATTTCCTCTATATTTATGTTCGGGTTGTTGGTTTCTAATCGATATATCGGTACCAAAGTAATCAACAGTATCTTTATCATAACTATAATTTTCATAGGAAAATGAGCCGGCGATATAGACAGCATTATTAAGTCTGTATGCAGCAGCATGGCTAAAAGAGAAAATTCCTCTTCCTCCATAATCCCTATAACTCTCTCTTGTGACATATTGATACTTAAAAAAAGAAATATTTTGTAATTCTCCTATATAATAAGTTCTAAAATAACTTAGAACAGGATCGTCACTATTTATTTGTTGATGATTTTCTTCAAAGTCTCTTTGATTTTTCTTATTATTCGTTTTTAAACTTGAATGAAAGGGGGTTGTTGAATAAAGACCAATTTGAAATGATAAATTATCATTTTTTGAAAGTCTGTACTTTAATCCCATTACTCCGCTCATATCAGTAAGATTTGGGGTTGCTTCTTCTTGCTTTATATTTGGCCTTTCTGCAGATGTAGGATTTTCAAGGGATCCTCCTCTATATGAAAAAGTTGAGTATAAGCTCCACTTATTTAGGGAGCCTGAAAGTGTTTTCAAAGTAGGATTTTCCACCACCTCTTCTTTACTTTTTTTATGATCTACAAGTGTTTGAATTTCTTGTTTATTATTGGCCCATAGAGCGGCGCTATTTACGATGAAAAAAAATCCGATTAATTTATTCATAATTATTCCTCTGTGAAAAGTACTGGATAAAACTTAAATTTTGTTGTGTATTTTTATATTGTTCTCTTTTTAAAAGACTATTTGCAATTATAGCGGACCTCCAAGACATTAAGCTTGTCTGTGGATCAGCAATACCATGCCCATGACGACTGTAATTCATCGCATAGATACAATTATCTTTCATTTTTGTTTTTAATTTATAATCATGAGATATTCTAAATCGCCCCTGATCATCAAAAAAAATTTCATTTTTTAAACTCTCTAAAAAGCTTGGTAATTTAGACTTAAATCCTGTTGCAAGGATAATAATATCAGTTTTATATTCTTCAAGACTATGATTAAGTTTATTTTCAATCATTGCACAATAAGAATTATCTATTTTACTAATATCTTTAAGCCATCTCATTGGTTCAATAGAATAAGAAGAAAATTCTTTTTTATAAAACTTGTCTAAATAGAGTTCATTATAAAGCTCTTGTAAATAACTTGGAGTGTTTCCATCACTTGTTAAAAGTAAACGCTCGGTAAAACTATCTTTTGTTTCTTGGGGTAGTTCATAAAAATTACTAACAAAATCAGGAGAAAAAATTTCATTTGTAAAAGGACCTTCTTCAAGTGGTAGAAGATTTTCTCTTCCGGTGATTAGTTTTATCTCTCTACACTTTCCCCATTTCGAGTTTAGGGCATTTCTAAATATTTCAATACCTGTTTGTCCCCCACCAACAATAAGTACCCTCTTATTTGATAGATTTAAATTTTGAATTTCCTTTGATTTTGCATGAAAAACATTTGAACCTAGATACTTCTTTGCAGGTTCTGGTATATTTTGAACTGGACCTGAAGCAATACAAATATTTCGAGCAAAATACTCACCATCAGATTTAGAGATCTTCAATAAGTTATTTTCCCTTTTTACTTCTAAAATCTCAGAATTAAAATCGAGAACAGGATTAAGTTTTCGACTTGACCATTTTAAGTATTCATCAAATTCATAACGAGTGATGACATTTCGTGATGTATTTAGAAAGTGATAAAATTGACCATTTTCAACTAAATAATTCATAAAACTACAAGCATTTGTAGGATCAACAGGTGTGACTAAATCTTTTAAAAATGATGTTTGCATTGGTGCATCATCAAATAAAAGCTCAGGATGCCATTGTAATTCTTTTTTATTATCACAAAACTTTATATTTAATTCATTTAATGGTGATAAGAGCGCGGCTAAGCTTAAGTTAAATGGACCAATTCCGATTCCTAGTAAATCATAGATATTCTCTTTCATATTATTTTCCAAGTTGAGAAGTTAATGGATTTGTCATTTCAGTTCCAAGCATTGGCCTGAGTCGATTATTTGTTTCCGTATAACCTGCGATAAATCTAACTTTATTGACGAGTATTTTTTCAATTTTCCTTTTTAACAGATTATTTAAATTATCTACCTTTCTATTTTTTGAATTATAGCTAACAACCATACTTCCAAGCTCATGATAAAATTCGACTTCTGAGAGTAAATCTTGCTCCTGACAGATTCTTGAAAGATAACGTAATAAAGTAATAAAGTGTCCTGTGATAAGATCATGAATTAAATGTTCAGAAGGAAGGATATCTAGTGATGACATATATTTTTCTTCTCGATATTTAGAATTATTTGATAGTCTCAAATCCCCATGAAAGTCCTTAATGATTAATCTTTTAGGTACAAAATTTTCTAGAACTAAAATTATATTTTGCCCATGAGCGACTAAACCTAGTCCATGCTCTACCTGCAAGTGGTAGAGAGGTAAAACGATAGTATTAAAATAAGAATGAATCCATTCCTTAGCTGATAAGTTCGATCTTTCAATTAGGTCCTTAATTAATACCATTTTTGAATTTTCAATGACCAAAGCAGCAGTTGGTATTGCGATTTCATTTCCTGAGAGTTTTGATTTTACAGATTGTCTCCATACACATCCAAATAATTCATGATACCTGTAAGATGAATTCTTGAGTTGATCAAAGTAATGATTCTTAACATTTACAGCAGCAACTTCTTCGAGGACATCGATTTTTGTTTTTAAAAAAGGGTCTTCTTTAACTATTTTTGAAACAAAAGAAGAGATATGATGACCATTTTCAATATATTTTGCAGGGATACCTCTTACACAAGAAGTATTTAGGATTGAAAGTGAAAGCTTTATATCATAAGCATTATCATCACTAATATTTGAAAGAGTACGAATAGAAGCCTGAGGTGTATATTTATCACCAATCTCCCCTAGATCTATAATATTTCCTTGAATAATCTCTTCTAAGAACTGAATATTTAGATATTTACTCCATTGCCATGGATGAACAGGGCAAATTAAAAAATTTTCAAAATCAAGGTTCTTATATGTTTTTATTATTTCAGATGGTACAAGATCATATCTATTGATGTCTTTACTGATACCATACTTTAGAATTTTTTTATTAATTGCAAGCCATCGAAGCTTAAAGCTTGATGAAAATTCAGGGGCAAATTTTTCAAGGTCATCTTTATCAAAACCAATTCGTCCTTTATTCATAATAAGTTTTGGATGTCCTGGCAGTAATTGATCGATATAGTTATAGTTTAATTCATCTAAATTTATCGATTCCAAATTTTTTTGTACTCTTAGTTCTGAAAAAATTGTTTGATTTGCTTCTTCAAGATATTGCGATAATGTATGATCATCGATGCCACAAATTTCTTGAACTTCAATAAAAAAGCTCTGAATTGTCATATCAGATACTTCTTTATTTTTGATATACTTTTTAAGAGAATTTTTCTTTATCTGAATATTATTCCATATTCCTATATGAGCTTGAAATTTGTAAGTAATATCTTTGTTTACAATGAAAGAATAAACATCCCCTACCCTATCGACTTTAAATATCTCTTCAAAAGAGAGCTCTTCAATTGATTTTACAATGAGAGCTTCTTGAACAGAGTCATAATTAGATTTATGATAGGTATTCATATTCTTCCTTATAAAACCTCTCTTTATCACATTCAAGTAAAGTTGCTTTTTTGTGAGGAAAATCAAAATCTTTAATGATTTTCCATCCAGGTAATCTCGTTGCAATCGACTTTATACTTCGATTATCAGCCCTAGGCTCCCCCCATACTCTTCTTGTCTGTGGATGATCTTCTAATAAATACTTTGTAATATGATAAGTAGAGTCTAGTATCATCTTCGATTTTAAAAACTTTTCTTCTCCTATCAATAAATGAATTCCTCGATCAAATATATCCGGGTCACAAAAAGGAGCTATTCGGTCTTCAAATGCCCAATACGTTTCGAAATAACCTATAGGCTCATTATCAACTTCTAAAATCAATGGAAGTTTAAAAGATGATTTTTTCACTTCTCGTATATAATCTAGTAATTGATCTTTTGAGATGTTCATTTCCCAAAAATCACTTACATATTTTTTATGATGCCACTTATGAAATAAATCTAAATCGTTTTCTTCTAAAACTCTAAAATTCAAAGTTCTATTTCGATAATCCTTTGAGCTGTAAACAATTTCTTTTAATTGATTTTTTTTCCTTAGGGAGTATATTGGGTTTTCTATTTTATTATATATAGACCATGGGTCTATAGAAGTATTTTCATTAATATAGTTAAGAGTGCACCTCATATTACCTTTTTGGTACAAACTCTCAGAGTTTAAAAGATAATCTATAAAATTTAAATCGCAATTACCTGTAGAGGAAAATGTTTGTCTTAAGCTAAGTAGAAATGATCTTAATTCAATAAGTAATCTTTTTTCAAGGTTTGATTCCGATTGTGTCAGTGATGAAATTGTTAAAAATACTGAATTAACGATGAGATAATAGCCAAAAACTTTGTTTATATCATCAGAGTTTAAGATATTTTGATCCTCACTATTATAAAGATATTTATCTAACCCTAATTTATCAATTGAACTTTTTGAAAACCCAGATCCTTGACAATCTCTAAAGACGACAGAAGCTGGGATACCATTTTCTAATCGCACAATTATATTTTGTAGATGTGCTCCTAAGAGAATTCCAAAGCGAGCTTGTAATTCAATAAAGGGTTGTATTACATTATTCAAAAATCCTCTAAACCACCTTGTACATTTAGGCCAGTTCATTTGACCATTCATTTCTTCACATAAAGTACTTAATAATCTAAAATCTTCACTTTTATTGATAAAAGTATTTTCTCTAAACTGTACGACGGACTCTTTAAGAACTTCATTATTTATACCCTTAAGAGAGATATAGAATGGTTCAAATTGAACTTGAATACTTTTAATTTTTTCAGTTATTTTATTTTTTTTAAAGACAGACTCTATTTGTGCCCCTCTAATACACTCTTCAGGTTGTAAATGCCTGATGGAGTTTGTAAGAGATATATCCATTGAAAATTTAAGTTGAAATGGACTATTAGAGTGAAAAACAGTTCTCATAGATGAAAGAGCTGAATATGAATTTTTTCCCCTAAGCTCGTTTTTTATGAATTTGTTATTTATTTTTGATTGTATTTTTTTCCATTGCCATGGGTGCATTGGAATATACAGTTTAGTTAAGTCAACATCTCCAAGATCAAAAAGGACAAGTTCTTTCGCTGTTTCAATATATTTATGTAAGCTAAGGTTTGAAGAAAATATTATTGGATCAATTTCAATCCAATGCAGAAGAAAATCATTGCCAAATTCAGGTGAAAAAACGCTTAAATCATGTTCACTCATTCCCCATTTTGCTTTTGGGTAAGGATGAAATGGATGACCATTTAATAGTTTTTGTTCAGACTCTAGATAATTTTTTGATATTTTATTATCATTAAAAACTAAGAACTTATGAATATTCTCATTGCTATTTATCACTTTAGTGACAAACTCTGAATCATTTTTTTGTTGGGAAAAATTTTTAAAAATAAGTTTAGCAAGCTCTTTAATATTAATTTTTTTTGAATTTAACAGTATATTTTCTCGAAAATGATGAAGACCTAAATAAGATCTCTTATAAAAAAAAACCTCTAAGATTCCTTCATCGAGCCTCATCAATACTTGATTCTCAGTTATGACAACTCTTATATCTTCTTCATAATCTCTTAAAAAAGAGTTCATAAAATGTGTTAGAGTTATCACCTCTGAGTTTTTCAAAAATAAATTGCTCATAAATTTCTCACTAAACTTACTTGATTTTAGCTAATAATTACTCGTTACTAATTCTTCTAGAAACAATGAAGTCAATCCCAACATGAGTTGCATTTTCACCACATATTAATTCTGCAGACTCTACAGGTAATAAAATAGTTGCGTGATGTGGGTGTCCCCAGTACAAATAATCGTTTGAATTTAGATCTTGATCTAGCATTGCTTTACCAATTGAGCATTGAGACTGTCCTGAGATTGCATATGCCTTACTTTGCACTAATTTAATTGTCGAAGCATCATTATCTGCAAGCAGTATTGCACTATACCTGCACTCAGAATCATCTTCATTAAATGTTGCTTTGATAATTGCATTATCTAGAGTTGAATCTGTTCTTAAGAGTTCGAATTGAACATTCATCTGCTCATGGGCCAGGGGCGCTCTAGATTCACCTGTAAAAGCAGCACATGTGTAGCCGTTTGGTTTAGCCTCCCATTTTTCTCCTGCGAGAACTAAATCTTCACTTGCATAAAGACCTGTACACATTAATAAAACTGTAAAAAAAATTGTTTTCATATAATCTCCTCGTTAAAAAGGAGATTACATGAGAAGAGTTCGGTATGTCAAACAAATGATAGCAAGATCAAACCACTTATTTCTCTTCCAAAATTTTTCTTCTAGGCTTTGCAATTAGGGAATAAAAACATGGTACAACAATAAGAGTAAATATTGTTGATAAGAAAACTCCTCCAATAATAACAAGTGCCATAGGGCGTCTTGTTTCAGAACCAGCCCCAATAATTATTGCTGCTGGTAGAGCTGAAGCAAGAGTCGTAAATGTCGTCATAATAATTGGTCTAAATCTCGTTTCACATGCTGTCAAAATTGCATCTATAACATCTCGCCCATCGTCTCTTAGTTGATTTGAGAATTCGACTATTAGTATTGAGGTTTTCTTAACAATCCCCATGGTAAGCAATATACCAATCATCGAGTAGATATTTAAAGTACTGCCAGAGAGCCAAAGAGCAATGAAAGCTCCACTTAGTCCAAAGGGAATCGCTAAAAAAACAGTTAAAGGATCTGAAAAAGAATTAAATTGACTAGCCAAAACCATATAGGCAATTACGAGCCCCAAAACCATAATCAAAAGAATTCCAAATAATGAATCATTTAAATCTTTTGAAAATTTTATATTATATCCACTTGGTAAAATTTTTGAAGAAATATCTTTTATAAAATCAATTGCCTTACTTTGCGGAACATCTTTTGCTAAATTGGCATCAACTCGAATCCCTCGCGCTCTATTTTCGCGGTAAATTGATTGAGGTCCAAAAGCATCTTCTATTTTTACAACTTCTTTTAAACTAACAAATTCACCTCTGTTATTTTGTAAGAGAAGAGATGATATTGTTTTTTCTGTTCTATCAGCTTCATTAAGTTGAACAAAAACATCATATCTTCTTCCTCCTTCAGTAAATTTAACTGCAGCAACACCACCGACGCCGACATTCAAAGTCTCAGCGATTGTTTGTATCTCTACCCCTCGTTCCTGAGCTTTAAGTCTGTCAGGTATAATATGAACCTCAGGAAGCTGACCTATATCATCAGATCTAACTCCGACCATTAATTGAGAATCATTAATTTCTTTTTCTAATTTTTCATATAATTCTTGTTGTACTGCTAACTTTGGACCTGTAATTGTAAATTCAATTGGACTACCTCTTCTTCCCCCAATTGCAGAACCCATTTTATCTCTGATAATAATTTTAATCCCCTCTATCCCCGAGAGCTCTTGTCTTAGATCTGAAGCGATTTCAAATTGTGATTTTGTCCTCTTGGATTGATCTTTTAGAATAATAACTCCAAAACCTCTATTTCCTGTTGTGGCACCACGACCTCCACCGACAGCGACAATCATGCGCTCAACATTTTCATTTTTCTTTACAATTGCTTCATACTCTTTAACTTTGCTATCTGTATAATCAAGACTTTTTCCATCCGGAGCAATAAAAACAACAAACATAAAGCTTCTATCTGCCTCTGGGGAAAATTCTTTATCAATAAATTTTAAAGATAATAAAGAAATAAAAATAAAGATTAGTGAAAATGCAAGAACCTTAATTCTATTTTCAAGAGAATATTTTAGATATTTAAGATAAAAATCCCTTGAACTTATAACTGCTCTATCTATCCATTTATGGATAAAAATTCCTTCCGATGATACATTTAAAAATTGTGAACACCTCATAGGTGCAAGTGTAAGTGCTTCTAAGGAAGACAGACTTACTGCAATACAAATGGTAACTGCAAATTCTTGAAAAAATCTCCCTTCTATACCCGGCATAAGAGTTATTGGAAGAAAAATAGCAATAAGGACTGCTGTCGTAGCTAAAACTGCGAAGGTAATTTCTCGGCTCCCTTTAAAGGCAGCCTGTACTTTATCATGCCCATCTTTAGCATATCTAACTATATTTTCGAGCATAACGATGGCATCATCAACAACAATACCAATGGCGAGAGTTAGTCCTAGCAGAGAAAATGTATTTAGCGTAAAGCCCATTAAGTGCATAAAAGCAAATGTACCAATAATTGAAGTTGGTATAGCTAATAAAATATTTACTGTAGCTGAAATTGAATTCAAAAATAACCAACAAACAATTGAAGTCAAAAACGCTGAAAGTAAAAGGTTTTGTATTAATTCATCAATAGAGAGACGAATAAAGGATGTTCGATCAAAATTGAGCGATAATTCAGTCCCATCGGGAAGTGACTTTGATATTTCTTTAACCCTCGCCTTAACTCGGTCAGCAACATCAACTGCATTTACGCCTCGCTGCTTATAAATTGGCATAGATAAAGATGGCAGACCATTGACCCTTGAAATTCTTGTTCTATTTTCTACCCCATAATATATATTTGCTACTTCTGATAATTTTATTGGGATATAATTTGCTTTACCACCCCTTCTACTAATAATCATTTCCTTAAAGTCTAAAACATTTTTTCCCTCACCTAAAACTCTAATACTCGTTTCTTTCTCGCTTGTTTCGAACTTTCCCGCTGGAAGCTCAATGCTCTCTCTTTTAAGCGTATCGATTATATCTGATAGAGTTAGTTGAAATGATTTTAATTTAGACGCATCTACATCAACACGAATCATTGGATCTCTTGCTCCAAAAGCTCTCACTTCTGAAACCCCTTCTATTGTCGTTAATTGATCAACGATTCCATCCTTAAACAAAATATTAAGCTCTCGCTCTGGAAGTGTACTAGAAGTTAATGCTAGGTAGAGAATTGGATCATCTGCGGCATTTGACTTTGTTACTGTCGGTGTTTCAATCGTATCTGGTAATTGCCTTTGAGCCCTTCCCAGTAAAGTTTGAACCTCTTGCAAAGCAAAATCAATATTCTTATCCAAACTAAATTCAAGTTCAATTTGACCTTGGCCTCTTCCGGCAGTTGAGGTCATGTCTTTAACTCCTTGCATTGAAACAAGAACTGATTCCACTGGTTCTAAAATATCTTTTTCTACAACTTCTGGAGTCGCACCCTCATATTCATATCGAATAGAAATAGAGGGATAGTCAACATCTGGATTTTCATTTATCCCTAACTGAGAAAACCCCAACACTCCAAAAAGGATGAGTGAGAACATAAACATCCATGCAAAAACAGGATTCTTAATTGAAATCGATGACAAACTCATTTTATTTCCTTTCTATCCTCTCGGATAGTTTCCTAAATAAGCATTTGCTTGATAATAAAGGGATTTTACCTCTAGGGCAGATCTAATTGTAAGTTTCTCTAAACTAATGACATCATCAAGCGATCTAATAACTTCAATTTGAGTAATCAGACCTCTATTTAAGTCTTTTAGCTGTTCATCATAAGACTTCTTACTTCGCTCTAGTGCGTTTTTAAGTGACTTATACTCATCTTTTTTAGCATTAAAATTATCAATGTAATTATTCCACTCTCTTTGTGCGTTTAACTTATTATACTTGAATCTCGCTTCGTTGATTCTCTCCACAACTTTTTTCGATTGTACAGAAGAAGACCTTTTTCCAAAATCAAGAAGATTAAGCTTAACACTCAAACTCACATCCCATTCATTATTTCCAGCCGAACTTTTATCAACATAATAGTTTGCCCCTAAGTCAACTTGCGGATAATAAGAAGACTCTTCAATTTTAGTATCGAGCTTTGAGCTTTCAACATTTAATTTCAGGCTTTGCAGATCAGGTCTCTTATCTAAGTCTTCATTCTTTTGTAAATTAAGCATTAGAGGATTGACACTATCGATTTTCGCTTCAACTGCTTGAAGTTCAGAGAAATTAATAAAGTTTGTTTTAGCAGTGTCGAGTTGAGCTTTACTTGTATTCAAATCAGCTTCGAGTCTAAATAGTTGAGATTCAAGTGCAAATAAGTCAGCTCGTCGATCACGTCCAATTGCTGTTCGTTTTTTAACTATTTGAACTCTCTTTTTTAAATTATTATATAAAGCTTCAACTTTTGAATATTCTTCCACAGCAGATGATAGCTTGAAATACAGAACGCTAAATTCTCCATAGTATTGAGAAATTTCTTTTTCTTTTTGAACGTCAGCCTTTTTTGGTATGATTTTATTATAATCACTAATAGTAAATTCAGCACCTCCTTGAAATAATTTTTGCTCAAGGTTTAATGCGACTTGAGTATCAACTTCATTCTCATCAAGGGATGAAACTGTTAAATTATTTCCATATCGACTGGTGCCAATGATTCCTAAAGAAGGATAAAGACTAGAAGTTGTCTTTTCTAAGTCTGACAAGGATTTCTTTTTATTCAATTCTATAATTTCTACTTGCTTAGATTTATGAAGAGATTCTAAAAATAATTTTTCTACTGATGAATATGAAGCTAGCGGTAGAAGCAAAAAAAAAAAGTCATTAGTTTATTCAAATTTTTCTCCTTGAATCTTTATAAAAAAAGACTCTAAACAATTCAGTGCTTGTTTTAATTCGGTTTGTTCTTTATTCGAAAGAAGGCAAAGTGATGGCTCGAAAGTCTTACTCGCAGACGATCTCATTTTTTGTAATTGTTTTTTGCCTTTAGCTGTTAATTTAAGATCACTAATTCTTCTATCTGCGAGGTGAGTATGTCGGCTAAGAAAGTCCTCATTAACCAAACAATCAACTAGCTTGGAAATCGCAGGTTGTGAAACTCCATGTAATTCTGCAATTTCACTAACGGTACGAATTCCCCTGTTTACATTGGCGAGTACTCTAAATTTTGCAAAACTAAAATCGGGTTCACTCGCTTTTTTGATATGAGCTCTTACAACACTCATTGAGTTTGGAATCACTTTGAAGAATAGTTTAGAAATTTCTGAATTGCTAATATACATAACCTAGTTAACTATTTACAAAGTTATGTATAATTTATAAGAAAAAGAAACTCAAGAGATATATTGTCAATTTATTGTCAACTCAGTCAATGCCTGACTCTTTTAATTCGAAACAATTGAACGATCACCTGATTCTAAATCGACCCTAATAATTCCCTCAACAGCCGTACTACTATCAACGGCATAACCAATAGTATTATCACCATTAAGAGTAAATCCAAGAGTCGAGACAAAATTAACACCATTACCGACAGATGAAGAAGAAAGGATTTCTCGATCACCTGTTGCAAGATTAACCTTAAAAATTGCATCTGAGCCTTGATCATTTACATAGCCGTAGTTGTAGTCAGAGGACAAAGTTAAACCATGGGGAGTGGAGAAGTTATTCCCAGTTCCAAGAGTGGAATCAGAGATTAATGTTCTAACTCCTGTAGATAGATTTATGCTTATTAAATTTCTCCCATCACGATTGATAACATACATTGCATCATCAGTTTGATTGATGGCCATACCATAAGGAGTAGATATTGTAGGAGTCAAAGAATCACTATTACTTGAGATGACTGTTCTCGCCCCAGTTGCAATATCCACTTCCAAAAGTGCGCTCAACCCACGATCAATCACATAAATTTTATCTTGAGCACTATTTAACTCAATTCGAGTTGGGTTACTTAAGGATGTTCCACTCCCTACGCCTAAACCAGTAATAACTGTTCTATACCCTGTCGTTAAATCAACAGAAAAAATTGCATCCCTACCATTATCCAGGACAAAAGCAGCAGATTCATTTGTGCTTAGTTTTATCGAAACTGGAGATCCAAATGTTGCTCCGCCATCGCCTCCACCAATATTTACATCAGAGACAATTTCACCCAACCCTGTTGCAAGATCAACCTTTGTAACAGCATCAGTTCCTGTATCTACAACATAAGCATAATCCTCATTATTATTTAAGGCAATATCAAAAGCTGAGGAGTAAAGAGTTTGAACAGTATTGTTAACTCTAATTCTCACACTAGATTCATCTTTATAGTGTAGTTGAAAATGACCATCCCCAGTGCAATTAGAAAAACTAACTTCTCCACTACTTGTGGATAATTTATTAATAGTAACTGACGAGCAATTAGCAGTACCGGTATAATTGATTGAGACTTTACTCGCTATAAATGAACCTGATCCTGTGGTTCGGCTCAAAGTGATCGTTGAACTCTCAGAACTATTTACTTTCACTATGGCCGGATCTTCAAATTGAAAAATAGTAGAGGCTGTATCTCCAATTTCTTCATTGAGAGTTATACTTTCGTTACATGATAATAAAATGAACATCGAAATGATTAAAAGTTCCAATCTTATTATTTTCATATCATCATTTTATAGCAACTTAATTTTTTTGCAAAACAAGTGCCTATATAGCTAAAAATGCCAATAATTTAGTCCTTTTTGCGGGAGAGAAAGTGAAGCTTGCCAATTTAAATGGGCAAATTAGTCTTAAAAGCTAAATCCTAGCCCTATTTTGTACTCGAGAATATCGTAGCGCCAATCGACCTTTGAGAATTCAAAAAATAGACTTTCAATTTTGTATCTTTCCTTTTCAAAATAGTATCCTGATCCAACCGTAACTAAACTAGAGGAGTCCTTATAGAAAATAAAATCATGCTGACCACCACCAACTTCCAAATACATTTGCTTGTATCTATATTGATAAAGTAGTTTGTACTTCAAAGCATAGGTAACCTCATCATTGAATTCTTCATTTTCGACAAAATAGGATGAGGCCCCAACAGAAAGTAAAAAACTTGAATGATTTGAAACACTGTATCTAGGTGTCCAAGAAAATTCAGTGCTATATTGGCTCTTTGAATTAACACTGACAAAGTTCAAAGACGTGCGAAAGAGGCAAACAATACAACGAAGAGAGTTATCCTCAATCTCCTTTACTTGATTTTTGACCTTAATATTTTCAAATTTAGTTAATGTTTTGCCATTAATTTTTCGAAACTTATTGTTTTTTAAATAATATTTTGTTTTTCCCTTGGTTATTAATATAACTGAGTTTTTTTTATAGGTGCGCTCAATTCTTTCAAATACGATTTTTTGATCGACTACATCTTTACAATCATTTTTATTGAAAAACTCTTTTCCAGAGAGAAGCTCGATCTTGTTATCACTAAGAAAATATATTTTTTTATTTAGGTAGCTTCCAAAACAATAATTCTTACTAACAAGAGCTTTTACCTTAGAGGAATTAAGTTCGGTCAACTCCTCCCCATAGGCAAAGTTCGTTACCAATAAAATAAAAGTGATTAATAAATATTTCAAGTCTTGCCTTTAGTAAATATGAGCTCTTACCATATTATATAATATATCTGAAATTCACTCAAACCATTCTACCTAACAAAAAAATGCCATTCAAAAAATCAATTATTAAAACTCTATTTTACGAGTATTCCATTTTTTTGAAGGTGTTCGTTTGGTCAATGGAGTCATAGACTTAGACGTTCGAGAGTAATTATTTAAAGATGGGTTGCGGGCACAGTTTTGATGAAAGAGTACAGTCTCTTTCAACACAGTTAAAAGTTGCTCCTTTTCAGGCAAAATATTCTCTATTGCCTGAGTTTCTAAGCCTTTTAATAAATAATAAACTGATTCGATGGTGGATAAACAAAACTCCCCCGGCTGTTGTTTGATAAGAAACTGAGATAATTTTTTTGGGTTGAAGCTTATCTTAGGAAGAGAGTGAAGCTTAGTTGTTTTTTTCATCATAGATTTAGCACAAGGCCATGTTCCATCAAGCACAAATATAAGAAATTCTTTATTTTCAATATTTGAAAAATGAAGGTTAGTCGTATCGATATTAATAGATTCTTTACCGGGATATAATAGCAAGGGAAAATAATGGGGTGATTCCATTAATTCATTAAAGCGTTTATTTGAATCAAACTCTTTATCAATTATAATTTCTGAATTTTTTAAAGCGATATGGGTTAGTCTTCCAGTACCAATATGGGATCTTCTAGATTCAAGAGGATGCATTAAAATAACAATTCTTGTTTTAGTGTCAAATGCCGTAAGCGAAGAGCAAAAACATGCTTTTTCAGGTCTTCGACATTTTTGACAATATTCTCTAGGACTACTCACTTAAAGAAATTTCAATTTGCTTAAATCTTCCCTCTCCAACAGATGAACTTTTAAATTTTGGATCTTTCTCAACATACTGATGAATGATTCGACGATCTGCTGGATTCAATTTTTTCATTAAGACAGAAGCTTCTGTTTCAAGAACTTCTTTTTTAACTTTATCCACAAGACCATGCAAATAAGTATCGTCTTTAGCATTAGAACGAGTACGAGTATTAGGTCTTGAATTTGAGTTTTTATTATTGTGATCTGTTGGTTTTCTATCCCCTGCTTCAGTTTTAAAATTAATTTTTGTATCACTACTTCTCGATATTTTATTGCCTAAATAAGTAAGAGCGATATCTTTGATCGCATTATGAAGTTCAAAGCGATTCTTTAATAATAAACCTGCATCTTCTCCTGAGAAGACGACTGAAACATTTGGATGATTATAGGAAACATTTACGTAAACTCTAAGCCCCATTTTTTTAAATATCTGAATTAAAAAAGGTAGGAGTACTTTTCTATAGATTGGCTTTACTGAGAACTTATACTTAGTAAGCTTTGGTCCAAACAATAAAAATTTCTTTTTTCCAGCCTCTATAATAGAATTTTCTAATATAGAGACTTCATTAATTGCAAAGTAGTTTAAAGCTTTTGCTTCAGCATCCCCATAGTTATATGAGCTTACTTCAAAAAATCTTTCATACATTTTTACTTCTTTTTCCACTTCTTCTTTCTTTGGTGTTTCATTTCTCATAGGTTTTTCACTCTTCATTTTTTTGACGTCTTTCGTTTTATTATTTTCATAAGGTTTTAATGTTTTACTATCAATTCGCGGACGTTTCACTATATCTGTTGCAAAGTCTTTATCATCAATATCTGCTTTTGGAATTGTCTGGCCTATATACTCCATGATTCCATCTAAATTTTCACAATCATCAAATCCACAAAATCCAATTGCAAGACCTTTCTTACCAGCTCTTCCAGTTCTACCAATACGGTGAACATAATTTGCAGCCTCGTGTGGCATATCATAATTAACGACTAAATTAACATCTTTTATATCAAGACCTCTAGCTGCAACATCAGTACAAACGAGAATCGTTATTTTTTTATCTCTAAAGTCTTGTAGTAATTTTGTTCTGGTATTTTGTGGAAGTCTTCCAGAAATAGGTTTTACTTTAAAGCCCATCTGCTCAAGCCAGAGCGCCACAAGAGAAGTCATATACTGCGTATTACAAAAAACGATTGCGTAGGCATCATCATTTTGTCTTAGAAGATGAACTAAATATGGCATCTTCTCTTCTTCACTAATCATAGCAACTTGTTGGTTTATATTATCAACTGTTAAACTATCTTCATTAAGTTTCACTTCTTCTGGATTAGAATTAAACTTATAGGCCGTTCTAAAAACTTCTTGATTATTTGTCGCTGACACCATAATTAACTGACGGCCAGGTCTTACACTTTTTAAAACAAATTCATTATCCTTATTAAAACCCATTTCAAATAAACGATCTGCTTCATCAAAAATTACACAATTACATTTACTTCCAATAATAACTTTTTGTTTAATCAAATCACAGATTCTTCCAGGGGTTCCAACGATAATTTTTGCACCTTCAACGATAGCACCTTTTTGTTTATCAGAGCTCTCACCACCAATAACACAAACGGATTCAATACCAAGAGGATTTCCAAATTCAGAAAAGACTTTAAATGTTTGTTGAGCTAATTCTCTTGTAGGGCTTAAGACAATATAAATATCATCATTTTTATTTCTTAAAATTTGTTCTAGTACAGGTATTGCAAATGAGCCTGTCTTACCACTTCCAGTTTCTGCTTGAGCAAATAAATCTTTTCCATCTAAAATAATGGGAATCGTTAATTCTTGAATTGGAGTTGAATACTCAAATCCTTTTGAATGAAGGCTTGATAAAAGGTCAGGACTTAGTCCGATTTCACTGAAAGCTATTGAAGTTTCGATAATCATCTCTTTTTGTTAAGTATTAAAGGTTTAATTTAACAGGATCTTCATCATTAGAACATTCTTTTCTCTCTATTAGAGATGCTTTTAGAGGTTTTTTAAAATGCATAGCAACAAAAAATAATTATTATTTTTTGTAAAAAGTAAATATAATATATATTCAATAGCTTATACTGGAGACTTATGAATATATTACTAGTTGATGATGAGAACGCGATTTTAGATGTTTTAGTTCAGTTATTAGAAATTGATTACCCTGACGCGACTGTCTATACAACAGAGAATGGTCAACAAGCTCTTGGCATTGAAAAAAATATTGATCTCGATATTATTATTACAGACTACAAAATGCCCATAATGAATGGAATTGAGTTGATTGATCATATAAAAGATTCTGGCCGCAATAAAAAAGCAAAAATTATCTTTATAAGCGGATTTAAACCAGACCTCAAAGACGCCTCTTCTCAAAAAAACTGGGATGATATTATTTTACTTGATAAAGTGGAAGGGATACTAAAAGTCACAAACTATATCAAAATGTTATTAAACAAATAATTTATTTTAATTTTAATAAGACTTCTTTTAACTTTTTTTGATTAATTGGTTTTTTTAAGTAATGATTCATACCTGATGCAAGCCCATTTTCAATATCGCTTTCAAAGACATTTGCAGATAAGCCTATAATGACTGTTTCTTTATTAAAGTTATCCTCACTTCTTATTCTTTTCGTTGCCTCAATCCCTCCCATTTCTGGCATTTGTACGTCCATAAAAATGATATCATATTTTAATTTCTTACAATGCTCAATTGCTTCAATCCCATTATTGGCAAATTCAATATTACTATGGCCAAGTTTATTTAAAATTTTCTGAATAATATCTCGATTAAAACTATTATCTTCCGCAACAAGAATTAATTTTTCACTTACAGATACTTCTCCTACATCAATCGTCGAATCAAGAGTTTGTGCATCTTGAACTCCTTCTTTTGTCTTAATCGTAAATTTAAAAGTTGCCCCTTCGCCAAGAACACTCTCTATACCAATATCTCCTCCCAGTAAACTCACTAGTTTTTTACAAATTGATAATCCAAGACCTGTCCCTCCATATTTTCGACTAGTCCCTGCATCAACTTGGGTATATGAATTAAATAATTTATCTTGATTCTCTTTTGATATACCAATCCCATCATCCTTAACTCGAAATTCTATAAAAAAATCATCTGTATTTTTTATTATTTCTAACTGGATAACATTAATAGAGATGTTACCATTTTTAGTAAACTTAATGGCATTTCCAATGAGATTGATTAAAACTTGTCTAATACGCAGAGGATCAGAGATTAAATAATCAGGAATATTTTCATTTATACTATGGAGTATTTCTATATTTTTTTTCTGAGCTTCAACTTGAAAAACTTCAATCGTTGATTCTACAAGTTCAGCAAGACTAAAAGAAATATTCTCCATCTCAAGCATTCCTGCATCAATTTTAGAAATATCAAGAATATCGTTAATTAAAACATTTAAAATATTTGAACAAGTTTTAATGGATTTAATTTGGTTATATACATCTGTTGATAGATTTTCATCTAAAAGTAAATCTGTAAAACCAATAATTCCATTAAGAGGTGTTCTAATTTCATGACTCATATTTGCAAAAAAAGTTTCTTTTGCTTTTAAAGCATGCCTTGCTTCTCTTGTTGCAATTTCAAGGTCATGCATAATTTCTTTTTTATCTGTAATATCATAGCGTATCGCAACAAATTTTTCTATTTCTCCTAAACGGTTTTTTATAGGATAGATAGTTGTATCAACCCAATAAATCGATCCATCTTTGGCTTTATTTTTAATCTCTCCAAGCCAAACTTTGCCAGCCTTGATAGAACTCCACATATCATTGAAAAACTCCTTAGAATGAAATCCAGAATTAATAATCCGGTGATCTCTACCAATTAGTTCTTCTCGACTAAACTTTGAAATTTCAATGAATTTTTCATTAGCGTAAATGATTTTACCTTTTGTATCTGTCTCGGCAACTATGGCAGAAGCATTCAAAGCCTCTTGCTGATCTTTGAGCTCTCGATCTTTTGCATCTAAATCAATTGATAATTTATTTAAAGTATTTGCAAGTAAACCAATTTCATCATAGCGATTAATTGAAATAGTTTCCCCATAATTCCCACTTGAAATTTTTGTTGCAAAAAGAATTAATTTACTAATGACAAAAGAAAAAGATCTTGAGAAAAATAAAGTCATAATCACTGCAATTAAAATAATTATTAGGGATAAATAAATGTAGCCTGATGTTCTTTTTTTAATAGTATTTGTAAAAAGTTTTTTATCAATAACTAAAAAAAGAGTTATATAGTCGTCATTATTAATTGAATTAAATCGAATCTTTTGCCCAACAACAATTCTTCCAGTTCTATCATCAAGATCAAAGCTAAAAATATCTTCTTTATAATTATTGTTTTTTGCTATTGCGGGAAGAAATTCTTGAATTTTTAAAAAGTTATTTTTTTCGTCAATAATTCTTATTTTAGGATTTGAATGTAATAAAATATCACCACTCCTATCAGAAATAAAGTATTCATGTTCTTTGGAAAGAGAATCTCTTAAAGAATTAAATATCTCTGTATAATCGATATTAATGATAACTAAACCAAATGGAGTATTCCCCTTTATGTATATAGGAACAGCTGATCTTAGAACCATTTGATGTGGAAAAACAATTTTCCCAAACTCTCTATTCAAATTAAACTCAGACAAATAAATATTATTCGCTTTTAATTCAAATGCCTCTTTAAAATAACTTTCATTTTCTTTCTCTTGAAGATTACTCTCTTCAATTCGCAAGACTTTATTTCCACTTCTATCAACTCTTACAAGTTCACGCCCGCCTTCATCAAAACCAATAAACCTTACTTGTATATAATTTTTTTTGGCATACAATATTTCTTGAAAAATAGTAGCTAAGCGATCTTTCCATTCATCTAAAGTTGATCCATCAAATAGATCAAGCCCATTATTATTAGTAGAACGAATAATTCCTTTTATGGGTGGTGTTGCCGAGAGAAAAAGAACATCGTTTCTTACTTCTTCAATTTTAGACAAAATATGTGAGGATAAAATTTTAATTTCATTTTTCTTTTCATTTTTTATAGATTCAGTTATTTCTTCATATTGCCAAAAGTAACTAAATGCACCAATAGTCATAGATGTAAAAAAAACAAGTGCGATTGAAAATAATATAATTTTTTTCGATAAATTCAGTTTCAAAATATAAATCCTTATGAACTTTCTATTCGGTATTAATGAAGAAAATACCCATCTAAAGAAATAACTTCATGTTTATTAATTGAAAAACAGAAATAGTTGCCCAAAAAGAATTGTTAACAAGAGAGCAAAAGGATAAGTAATTGAATAAGCAGTTAGGGGAATAGTGGAGTTATTTATTTCTTTTGATGATGGTAGAGCTGCTGAACAAGTAAAACTTCCAGCGATTGCACCCAAAATTCTTAATTTGTTAAATTTGAGAAAGTTGATACAGATTATTGCGCATATAATTATTGATACAGAAGTGACTATGACAGAGATAAGAATCATTTTTAAATTTTGATCCGATCCTGAGCTTAATAAGGTTTTTCCTGTACTTGAACCCACACCACATAAAAAAAACATCAGCCCCATATCTCTTAAAAACTGATTTGTCTTACCCGCAAGCGACCAAAGCATGGGCCCTGTTTTTCCAAGTCGCCCCAAAACTAGAGTCATAAAAAGTATTCCACCAGTTATTCCAACTCCAAAGTTTGTTCCATAAAAATTGATTGAGAACTGTCCTAAAATGACACCTAAGAGTATCGCAAGAGAGATAGGAAGAAAATCAATATTACCAGATTCAATTCCTCCTAGTAACTCGACAAGCTTATTAGTATCTTTTCGATGACAACTTGTAAGTATCTTATCCCCATATCGAAGTCTTGTTGATCCTCTAGGTATAATATTTATTCCAGCTCTTCTTACTTCTCCTATTTCTGCTCCAAAAAGTTCATCCAGTTTTAACTCTGAAAGCGCCTTACCAATGACCTCACTTCTTGTAACAAGAATAGTTATAATTTCTTCATCCTCTGATATCTTCAGAGGTCTATTTAATTTTTGTCCAAATAGTAAAGATGCGTATTCTAAGTCTTTTTTTGAACCAATGATTTTAACTAAATCATTTTCCTGTAACAAAGTGTTCTCATTTACAATTTGACTATAGTTTTCCCCACTTTTTTGATGTCGAGAAATAATTGATTTATCTAAATGCGAGAGATTTAATTTTGAAATTTTTTGATTGAAAATATTTGAATTTTCAACTCTGAAGTATCCACTACTAATAACGGGTACTTTAATTTGCATATCTCTCTTATAACTTTCTTCTTCGGCTTTAATATCTATTTTAAGAAACTTTGTAAGTAACCTCACAAGAAGTATTGTAACAATTAATGAGGAGGGATAAGAGATAGCATAAGTAACAATTGGAATTGGAGATTTACCATTTTCAACAATTGCGGCGAGTGCCGGCGTTGATGTTGTTACTCCTGTAAAAAGCCCCGACAAAACAAAAGGCTTTAAGTTTAAAAATAATCCTATTAAAATAGTCAAAGTAAATACTATCGATAAGTTAATAGTCGTTATAAGTAAATATTCTCTGGCTTCTCCTGTTTTAAATGACTCAAAAAAACCTGGACCTGCTTGAATCCCAACGGCAAACATAAATAAAATTAAACCAATTTTTTCAATTGCAGGGGGTGTAACTAAACCGAAATGTCCAAAAAATATCGCACTTAAAATGATGCCAGAAGAGCCAAGACTTATTCGCTTGAATTCAATTTTTGATAACAGTAGACCAAAAAACATGATAACAAATAAACTTACATATGGTTCTCTAAGGATTTCTATCATTCGCTATCTTTTAGTTCGTTTTTTTAATAATTAACTCTTTAGGAAATAACAGACAAGAAATATTCGAACCTTAACAATAAATTAACATTGATCATTTTTTTACCTTTTATTTAGAACATGCTAAGTTTTAAGATGAGGTTAATGATGGAAGTAAAGCTAGAAACAGAAAGAATAATTTTAACTAATTTCAAAAAAGAAGACTGGTCTTTAATTAAGAATCTAGATTCTGACCCCGACGTTGTAAGGTTTATTTCGAATGGAGTTCCTAGTGACGACAAAGAAGTAGATAGGGCGATGAGAATCTTTCTCACTTATAATCAAAAATATAATAATGAATTCGGTTTTTGGAAAGCTACTCATAAAACATCAAATGAATTTATGGGCTGGTTCCACTTTAGACCACTAAAGTCAGACCCTGAAAATATTGAAAAAATAGAATTAGGCTATAGACTTCTAAAAAAGTTTTGGGGCAAAGGCTATGCAACTGAAGGGAGTCAAGCATTAATAAGTAATGGGAGGGAAAATAAAGAGATAAAAGAAATTTGGGCCCATGCAATGGCAAAAAATAAATCCTCTATAAATGTTATGACAAAATGTGGATTAAGCTTTTCCCATGATGATATTTATGATGCTTGGCCTGGAGAAGATAAAGAATGTGTCTGGTATAAGCTTATATTGAATCAATAGTTTAATTTCTCTTATTAGAGTATATAAGCTATAGTTGAGAAAATTTTAATTTATAGGAAAAACAATGACAACTGAGAAAAAAAAACGAAAAGCTAGTGCTCCTAAATTATATATAAGAAATGCAACTCACGATGATGTTGATGCAATAATTAATCTTGCTGAAAAAAGTTATCAAAGCATGCCTTCATATCCAAGAAAAATGATAAAAGCTCAAATTTCTAATTATCCGGAAGGACATTTTGTTGCTGTTTACGAAAATGATATCGTTGGATATGCAGCGGCCATAAGAGTTTCTGGAAAAAAATGTTTACAACCACATACTTGGAGAGAAATTACAGGTAATGGATATGCATCAACTCACGAAGAAAATGGTGATTATTTATATGGTTATGAAGTTTTTGTTGATCCTACGAGAAGACGTTTAAGAATTGGGCAGCGTTTTTATAATGAGAGAAAAAATCTATGTAGATATCTTCGTTTAAAAGGAATTGTATTTGCAGGAAGACTTCCCCAATTGAATAAAAAGCTTAAAGAAGTAAAAACAATTGAGAATTACTTTGAATTAGTTAAACAAAATAAAATTAAAGATTCAGTTCTCTCTTTTCAAATAAAAAATGGATTTGAGCTTCTAGGCTATTTTGAGAATTATCTTCCATATGATAAAGATTCTCTCGGTTATGCATCTCATATGATTTGGCGAAACCCTGAACATGAAGAAATGAAAAACATTCAATTCTCTACGACTAATACTTCTACAAATAATGGAAAAACAACAGTTCGAGTGGCGACAATTCAATATGGTCAACGAAGCATTAAAAGCTTTGAAGAGTTTAAACAAATGGTTGAGTATTATGTAGATGTTGTTGCTGATTATCATTGCGACTTTGTTCTTTTTCCAGAACTTTTCACTCTCCAATTATTAAGTATTGAAAATGAAGAAATTCCTCCGCACGAAGCTATTATGAAAATGACCTCATACACAAAAGAATTGAAAACTTTTTTTAGTAAAATGGCGATGTCATATAATGTTAATATTATTGCAGGAAGCCACCCCTATAAAAATAAAAATGATGAAGTTCAAAATGTTGCCTTTATTTGCTTAAGAGATGGATCTGTTCATCAACAAGCAAAAATTCATCCAACACCAAGTGAGAAGTATTGGTGGAATATGGTAGGAGGGACTGAACTTGCTCCTATTCAAACTGACTGTGGACTTATAGGTGTTTTAATCTGTTTTGATTGTGAATTCCCTGAACTGACAAGACATTTAGTCGATCAAGGAATGAAAATTCTTTTCGTTCCTTTTCTTACTGATGAAAGACAAGGCTATTGTAGAGTTAGATACTGTGCTCAAGCAAGGGCCGTAGAAAATGAAATCTATGTTGTCATGAGTGGTGCTGTTGGTAACCTTCCCCGCGTAAAAAACATGGATATTCACTATTCCCAAAGTTGTATTCTAACTCCTTGTGATTTTTCATTTTCAAGAGATGGTGTTGCCCAAGAGACAACTCCCAATGTTGAGATGCTTGCGATGGCAGATCTTAGACTTGATACTCTGGTGGAAGCAAGAAGTTCTGGTACTGTTCAAATCTTAAAAAATAGAAGACATGACCTTTACTCAGTTAAATGGCATGGAAAATAAAATCTAATTTTTACTTGATGCTTGAGTTATTTTATCATCAATTTTCATCGCCAGAGATGGTGATGAAAACTTCATAAGGGCTGATTTATTCACAATTTTCTCATAGTGCTTGTCAGATCGACTAAAGAAATAACTTTGTATCTCACTATCTTTTAGAAAAATCGTATGCCCTTTTCCTGAAAATTTTCTTATCACAAAATCAGAATCAAGAAGAAGAATATCTCTTATCATAAAGTTTTTTGCAACATACATAACAACTGTATAATCACTCATTTCCACAAGAGAAGTTTTTAATTTAACTCCTTTTGGACTCGTAACATCTTGCCAATGAATACCAACTTCTACTTTTTTATTATCAGAAGTATAAAAATCAAACCCTCTTTGAGAAGAAGACTTTTTTTGATGTAATCCGAAAATGGTTTTTGCATACCATTCCCCAAGTTGAACTGGCAGATTTTTACCATTAACTAAAACTTTATGATCTTTTAAGATTTGATAGACTTGATTGACAATTTCAACGGCTTCAAATATTTTCTTTTCATCAGGCCTGTGAACAATATTCACTGCATTTTTTTCTTTTTGAATCATTTTGCGGTTAAAAGACTTTTGAAACCAGTCTTCAAACTTTTTAAGTTCTAAGTAAGTTAAAGAGCTAAGTACGTATCCACTAGATTGCAACTCTGAAATAGATTTTATCTCAGGGTGTTTTTTTTGAAGTAATGTGAATGGTATAAATTCATCATCACTCACTCCTCTAACAAAACATGTATCTTTCCAGTAGTCACTACTTCCATGAGTTTCTGCTGAAAATTCGCTACATTCTTTTTCAATAATATCTTTCACACTATTCCTTAGTACTTATTATTTTTTATAAGTTTATTTTTGAAATATCCTCGTCTAAACTTACAATTGATTTTGATAATGAAATCGATTTCACTAAGTATTGAGAGCAGTAAATTTTAAAATCTATAATTTTTGATTCATAAAACTCTTTATCTGCTCCACTTGCATTTTTAATTAATTCATTTGCAATCATTGCAGACTCCATTAGTCTCCACGCGATAACAATATGAGAAGATAAATCTAAAAAGTCTTTACAGCTTTGCAGAACATAATTCATCTCATTATTCTTAGCCTTCTTTGCAATATATCCCATCGCTTCCTGAGACGCAGCAACAGCTTTAGAAAAAATTCCTCTCTCAAAAGTAAACTCATCAGTCAAATTATTTGAAGATTTAAAAATTTCCTCAGAAATTAATCTTAATGCTGCTCCATTATCTTTAAGTATTTTTCTTAAAACAAAATCAATGGCCTGAATTCCATTCGTTCCCTCATAGATTGTTGCAATTTTAGTATCTCTGATAAATTGCTCCATCCCATACTCAGTACAGTATCCATAACCACCATGGGCCTGAACCGCATCAACAGCAACATTAAAGCCTTGTTCTGAACAAAACGACTTACATATTGGAGTTAGAAGTCCAATATAGTCATGATATTTTTCTTCTTTTTTCGCTTTATCAAACAGATCGGATGTATAAAGGATTAAAGATCTCATCCCTCTCGACATTGCTCGCATTTTTAACATTAATTTTTTTATATCTGGATGATTTATAATCTCAGTTCCAAACTGAACTCTCTCACTAACGTATTGTTTTGTAAGCTCATAAGCTAAGTTAGCCTGAGATTCTCCTTGCATACCACAATCAAGTCTTGCTTCATTCATCATAATGAACATATTTTGCATACCTTCGAATTCTTTCCCAATAAGATAACCTTCACAATTATCATTATCACCAAAATTCATCACACAAGTTGCTGAGGCGTGAATCCCCATTTTATGTTCAAAAGAAGTACAAGTAACATCATTTGATTCTCCACTGTCTCCATTTTCTAAAACTTTAAATCTTGGAACAACAAAAAGAGAAATCCCTCTCGTCCCCTCTTTTCCATTTGGAGTTCTCGCTAAAACAAGATGAATATTATTCTCATAGAGATCACTCTCTCCAGATGAAATAAATATTTTGGTACCTTTAACTTTATACCATCCAGCTTTACCATCAATTGGCTTTGCTGTTGTTTTTAAATTTCCAACGTCTGATCCAGCACCTGCTTCTGTGAGACACATTGTTCCGCCCCATGTACCAGCAACAATTTTTGGGATAAATGTATTTTGAATATATTCATCTCCAACTTTTCGCATAACGTTCATCGCACCCTTAGTTAAACCAGGATACATAGACCATGCAGTATTCGCTCCCATTGCTAGAGATCTACACGCAGCAGACAATGCTTCAGGAACTGGGGATCCTCCAATATTTTCTGGAAGACCAAGAGCATACCACCCCATATCATAATAAAGTTTATTTGCTTTTTTCAGACAGTCTGAAACAACAACACCTTTATCTGTTTTTTTCACACCTTCAACATCACTTATAGATCTTGTTGGATAGATTTCATTTTCAACAAATTTATCGCATTCAATGATAATTTCTTTTACAGAACCTTCATCGAATCCATACTCATCATATTGAGTTATGTTTAAAACTTTGTTTAAATTAAATAGAATATCAGTTTGATCAATTTTATAAACTGCCATATAAATCCTCCGTAAATGATCTACATAGCATATCGTATTTTTAGGATGTTTAGAACTAGAAAAAGGTCAGTTTATAACTGACCTTTTTGGTTTTATTTTTTGTTAATTTTTAAAATTTAATTAAAAGCTCACAGACCTACTTCCAATAGTGATAACTCTATACTCATTAGTCATATAATCGTACTGAAGATCATGTACATTGACACTGATACTTCTAATAGTTTTTGATCCAGCAAAGTTTAAGACTCCAGTTAAGTCATAATTTTTAGTTACTGCAATAGGATTTGCAAGAACTGGTAAATCTGGACTTAAAACGTACCCTTTTACTGTTTGATTAGTATCATTGAAAAAGTACTCAACATAATCAGCATCAATTTTAGTACCATTTGTTAAATAAACTGTTGCCTTACTCACAACTGCTTTCTGTACCGCTATATTATCAAGATTAAGCATTTCTCTAAATAAAGAGTCACTTCTATTAAAAGTATAAGGACTAAAAGTGAATGAATTTCCACTGACCCCATTAGCAACGTCAATCGTTAAACTTGAAGATGATGCTGCCTTAATAACTTTATATTCACCTTTATTAACAATATCAATTAATGAATTTGTTGGATTATATTGATTACAATCCCCTTTCATCACACCAAATAGATTGATACAAAAACCAAAATCAAATTCAAAGCTATTATTACTTGTGAATCCTGTTCCTCCAAATGCAGAACCAATATGATAAATAACCATATTACTCGAAGTCCCAGAACTCAATGACTTTGTATTATAATAATTTTTTAATGTATCATAATCCCCATATCCATTATTACCTGAACCTTGGTTATACCAATCAGAACTTGAACTAGAAGAAGATCCTCCTCCAGACTCATTTTTCTTTCCACAGGAAACTAATGATAAAATCATTACTCCCATTAAAATTAATTTTGTTACATTTCTCATAATCACTCTCCAGTTAATTTAAAGATCCACTAATATACATACAAGAGCGATGCCAAATATGGCCTTCCTAAATTTAGTGGGTTATAAACTTTAATGAATATTTTATGTACAGATGCATATAAACTGACTAAAAATTAGACATAATTACTTTTGGAGAATTTATGGAATATTCTAAATTTATTGATCATACTCTACTTAAAGCTGATGCTACAGACGCCGAAATAAAACGAATCTGTGAAGAGGCCATTAAATTTAAATTCAAAGCCGTTTGTATCAACTCAATTCATATTCCTCTTGCAAAAAAAATGCTTAAAAATAGTGACGTCTTAGTTTGTACAGTTGTAGGCTTTCCTCTTGGTGCAAGCCCCAAAGAAGTGAAAACCCTAGAAGCCCAACTTGCTATTGAAAATGGAGCAGATGAAGTTGATATGGTTATTAATATAGCGGCTCTTAAAGATAAAAAATATGACACTGTTAAAGAAGATATCATTAGTGTCGCTAAAGAATGCCATAAACATAAAAAAGTTTTAAAAGTTATTATTGAAACATGTCTATTAAATGATGAAGAAAAAATTAACGTTTGTAAGATTGCAATGGCAGCAAAAGCTGACTTTGTTAAAACTTCGACCGGTTTCTCTAATGGTGGTGCCACAATCGAAGATATCACTCTTATGAGAAAAACAGTTGGTCCTTCAATGGGTGTAAAAGCATCTGGTGGTGTTAGAGATTTAATTTCTTTTAAAACGATGATTGAAGCCGGAGCAACTCGCATTGGAACAAGTTCCGGTGTAAAAATTATGCAAGGACAAGTTTCGACAAGTAACTATTAACTTAAACTTTTAGTTGTTTTTGCACCTAGAGTTTTTAATTCTTCTGCTCTCTTAACAAGATTACCAGAACCTGTATTTAGCTTTTTCATGGAATCTAAATAGATTTGTTGAGCTTTATCAATTGATGACCCAACCTTTTCAAGATCTTCCACAAAAAGAACAAGCTTGTCATACATTGCTCCTGCTTTTTGAGCAATATCTGTCGCATTTTGAGTTTGGTTCTCTAATCTCCATAATGATGCCACAGTCTTTAGGCTTGCAATTAAATTTACAGGAGAAACAAGAACGATATTTTTCTTTAAGGATTCATCTATAATTTCTGGAAACTCTCTTAGAACTAATGAGTACACACCTTCAACGGGAACAAACAAATAAACAAAATCGACAGAGTTTATTCCTTCTAAGTTTTGATATTTTTTCTTTGATAATGAATCAATATGAATTGAGATTGATTGCTTAAGCTTTTTTAGGGCCTCTAGTGATTCTCCTTGATTATAATAATCAAAGTAAGATGTAAGGCTCACCTTAGAATCTATAATAATAGATGCACTATTAGGAAGTTTAATCACGACATCTGGTTTAAAAATTTTTCCATCAAGGTCAGTTAAACTCATTTGAGTGAAAAATTCTTGATTAGAAGTTAATCCTGATAGTTCTAAGATTCTCTCTAAAGTAAGCTCTCCCCAAGATCCTTGAAACTTCACATCTGACGATAGGGCGCGAGTTAATAAATTAGTTTCCGTTTGTATTTTCCCAGCAGATTCAAGCATTTGTCCTAGACGTTCTCTCAAGCTTTCACGGTCTTTTAAATCAAATTTATGAATGCTTTCAAAGTACTCTCTATATTCTTTAACCTTATCATTAAAAGGAGAAACAAGAGTTGAAAGATTTTGTTCATTTCGATTAAGGATACTCGTCGCAATTTCATCCAATTTTGAATTTTGTTTTTCAGATAAATTTTTATAGATAAAAAAGGATAGTCCCCCGGAGATGAGTGATCCAATTATAAATCCAAGTATTATTTCCAAACGATTAAATCCTTATTTAACGACAATTTTTGCCATTCTAAGTTTTCCTAGTTTCAAGATATGCTCATTTCCTGACTCAAGAATAATTGTCTCATCAAGACACGTTTTACCATCAACTTTAAAAGCATTTTGCTTGATAAGTCTTCTACCTTCACCATTTGATTTAATAAATTCTATATTTGTAAAAAATTCTAAGACCTTTAATTCTCCTGCAACAATATCTACTGTTAATATATCATCCGGAACTTTATTTTTTGCAAAACGATCTTCAAATTTTTGTCTCTCTAAGTCTCCAGCTCCTTCAGGATGATAGTAATTAACTATTTCAGAGGCTAATTCTTTTTTTGCATCCATCGGATGTTTTTTACCAGATTTTATATTAGAAATAATTTCCTCGACCTCAACTGCAGACTTTCTAACGAGTAGTTCATAGTACTTCAGCATAATCTCATCCGAGATGCTCATCATCTTTCCAAACATATCCGTTGGTGAGTCTTCTAATGAAATATAATTATCAAGGGACTTACTCATCTTTTGAACACCATCAGTTCCCTCTAAAATGGGCATGGTTAATATACATTGTGGTGCTTTATCAAATGCTTTTTGTAAATGCCTACCCATTAGTAAATTAAAAGTCTGATCTGTTCCCCCTAATTCAAGGTCTGCATCAATTGCAACAGAGTCATAACCTTGCATCAATGGATAAGCGAATTCATGCATATAAATTGCTTCTTGAGCTTTATGTCTTTTTGTAAAATCATCTCGCTCAAGGATTGATGAGACTGTAACCTTTGCCATAATTTTAATCATATCGATTGGAGTTAGTTTACTTAACCAGTCATTATTAAAAACGATCTTTGTTTTCTCCATATCTAGTATTTTTGAAACTTGCTGAGTATAAGTTTTAGCATTCTCAATCACTTCTTCATCAGTAAGAATTGGTCTTGTTTTAGACTTTCCCGTTGGATCACCTATTTTTGCAGTAAAATCCCCTATTAAAAAATGAATATCATGCCCAAAGTCTTGTAGAATTTTTAATTTTTGTAGAACAACAGTATGGCCTAAGTGAATATCAGGACGAGATGGATCAGCTCCAAATTTAATAATAAGGGGCTTATCTTCTTTATAAGATTTCTCAAGTTTTGCTAATAATTCATTTTCAGGAATTATATCCACAGCTCCACGTTTAATCTCAACCATCTGCTCTTTTGCACTAACTTGAATTTTTTTCATCTTAAAATATCCTTATTTAAAAACCTGTCATATTCTTTTTAACTCTAATCATTGTTTCAATAGCAATGTTTCGAGCTCTATTTGCACCATCTTCTAAAATTAAATCAATTTTAGATGGATTCTCCATTAAACTACTAAAGATTTCTCTAGGCCCTGAGAGATACCTATTTATCACTTCAAATAGCTCTAACTTAGCATATCCCCAACCAATTCCTTCTCTATATCTTTTTTCTAGAGAAGTGACCTCACCTGGTGTTGCAAATAATTTATAAAGCTCCATAATTGTACAGTTATCAGGATCTTTTGGATCATTCTCTGGTGTACTATCTGTTACAATTTTATTTATTGTTTTTTTAAGTTTTTTCTCTGATGCCCATAATGGAATAATATTTCCATAGGATTTACTCATTTTCTGCCCATCAAGTCCCACAACATAGGATCCATTTTGTTGAATGACTTCTTGAGGTTCAATTAAAGTATTTTCCCCAAAATACTCATTACATCTTCCCGCAATTGATCTGGCAATTTCAACATGCTGGATCTGATCTTTTCCTACAGGTACTAAATTCGTATCATATAATAAAATGTCCGCACTCATAAGAATGGGATAATCAAACAATCCCATATTTACTCCAAAATCAGGATCTTTTCCGGCATCATTATTTTTTTGAACTCTATCCTTATATGAATGAGCCCTATTCATATCCCCTTTTGGAGTCATACAATTAAGCATCCATGTAAGCTCAAAAACTTCTTTAATATCTGATTGTTTAAAAAATATTGCTTTTGATGTATCAAGGCCTAAGGCAATCCAAGTTGCAGCAATCTCATAAACATATTGCTTAAATAGTTTTGGATCCCTAACTGAAGTTAGTGCATGGGCATCTGCAATAAAAAAAATAGCCCGAGTCTCAGAATCAGCATTGCTCATCTCGATGGCAGGTCTTATTGCTCCCAGTAAATTTCCTAGATGAACTTCCCCAGTAGGCTTAATTCCAGTTAAAACAGTTTTCATTCTCATCCTCACTTTAAGTTAAGATAGGATGGCATAAAATACTCAAACCGTCTATTTATGAAGAACTCAAAAAGTTGCTCTTAAGTTTACAGTTAGCCCCAATACATCTAACCTAATTTATAAATAAAAAGGATAAAAAATGAAAATAAAATTATGCATGATCTTAGTCTTTATAAGTCTTCAAAGTATTGCTGCAGATGGTAGAGTCATGCTCATTAAGGGAAGTGCAACATTAAATAATAAGGTTCTTTCAAAAAGTAGTCTCCTTAACTTTGGGGATGAAATCAAAACAGAAAAAGACTCACTACTCATTATAAAACTTGAGCCAAATACTCTTATTAAAATCAAAGAAAAGACGACACTTAAAATAGAAAAGCCATCAGTAACTGAAAACAAAAAGAACTACTCTTTTGCCTTAAAAATAGGTGAAGCTTTTGTCAAAGCTCATAAAACAGAAAAGACAAGCTACAGTGTCAAAACAAATAATGCTGTCTTCGGAGTTAGAGGAACACAATTTTTTATCACAAGCACTCCTGAGAATCCTTCATGGATGTGTGTAAATGAGGGCGAAGTCGAAGTTAAACTCATTCATAATAAAGAAAAAATTATTGTAAAAGCTGGGATGGGTGTAAGTGTAGAAAAAAATAAAATTCCAACTCCTCATAAATACAAGTGGACTAAAAACTTAAATTGGAAAATGGAAGGAGAGATTAATGATGTTATAGATACAGTAAACCTTGAATCTATAAATTATAAAATTGAAGAGCAAGATTATGACTAAGTATTTACTCTTATGCATTATAAGCATAAGTGCTTTTGCTCATGACCATAGGCCTGAATCCAATCAAGACTTTAGCCAAAATATCGAACTAACTAGTTTTTTTCAACTTGAAGACTTCAAAGTAAAATTCAAAATTTCAAACTCAAATAAATATAGCTCTAATCAACAGTCTTATTTAATTGGTAGTTATTATTTAATATCAAAGTTTGATAAGATTGGATTTTTTGCTTCTTTTGAAAATGGAAACCGTTATTCCAATGATTGGATTATTGAAAATTCTAAATGGAAATGGATTGATACATCTAATCGTCAAGAAACTCTTTATCATTTTGTCTATTCAAAGAAAATCAAATCAAGTGAAATGCCACTTATGTATGAATTCCACCATACATATTTAATTAACCAATTTAATAATCATAGCACCTTTATATTGAAACCAAGTTTACACTATTTTTACTTTAATGATGGCGTCATAAGTTACTCAATTCGCGTAGAACTACCACTATACTTTGCGCTTAACTATGATGAGAATGGTCTTTACAAAAAAGGAATCTATCTAAGTAGCATTAAGCATTTGAATAAAGAGCTATCGATGGCTTTGACTTTTAAATATTTAGAAGAAACATGGGTTGACTCTGAAGATTCTCTAAGACTTAGACCAACTCAACCCTACGAGGTTACTGACCAGTCAACAAGCCTAGGATTTAATATTATTTATTCAATTTAGTTCTAACGATAATTAATCAACTCTTTGAACTGTTTCAATTTCAGATAATAAAAGATCTCTTCCATATAAATGAGGAAAAAAATCTCCATTGGAAGCTTGTTCATACTTTAATTCAAGTAAAAGTTTCTCGTCAGAAAACTCAACGATATAGATGGGACGAGTATGAGAAAAATATTTATCAATAACACGTTTTAGTTGATCTTTTTTTGATAGATGAATAAATCCATCCTGAAGATCAACTGGTGAACCAGAAGAAGATCCTTTAGCTTTAAAATCTTCCCATTCCGACTTTATAAATACTTTATAAACACTTTCATTTTTCATATTTTGATTCTCATATTATTTAATCACACCTTGCCTAATCCAATCAAGAACATCATTAAGCTCAGCGGTTGTTAATCTTTCATTTTTATTTTTTGGCATATCACCACTTTCAACTTCTTCATAGAGTTCTGACTTTTCAGGATTTTTAAAATCAATATATTTTGATTTTAAAAGCTCTGGCAGTTTTTCAATATCACCAAATCCACCTTTTTCTTTTCCATTTCCATGGCAACGAACACATTTTGCATTAAATATTTTTAAAACACGGCCATCGATTGAATCGTCTTCAGTTAAAACAGAATATTTTCTTTGATATTCATTAATATCATTGATGATAGGTTCAACCCAATTGACGATTTGCATTTCATCTTGATCAAATACTTGCCTATTTCGATAAATGCGACGGTAGGATACAAGTGGCATCGTTCTTTTAACCACACTCTCTTTAATTGCTTCCAAATAGGATTTCTGTTCATCTAAGTTTTTGACCGTTAATTTTAAACTACCTTTAGTCGGTGTGTATCCCTTACTGGTTTTAATAGGAAAACCTAATGATAAATCTATTGCATTCAGGCCATCAACTTGGTGTTGATAAACAGGGTTAAAACGCCTAAGAATTCGACCATAAATTGGAAGTTTTCTATTTTCATTATGACAATCAAAGCACTTATAAGACAAAACGGGCTTAATAAATTCGAAATTATTCTGAGCTCGAAGGCTTATGTTTTCTAAGTCTTCCTTTGCTTGACGCTCGAAAAGCTCTTTTGCTCTTCTCACTTCTTCAGCTCTACGTTCATTATCACGTCTAATTGACTCATCTCTCTTCTCTTTCGTTATATATTTTGCATCAGAAGACTCAGGTCTTTTGAGACAAGAAACACAAAGAATTGAGAGAAGAATCAATTTAAACATAGTTTATTTTACCATTTTTAAGATGTGATCGAGTAATATTGTAAAAATTACAATCCATTAATCCAGTCTTCAATATAAATAAGATCCGTAAATTGAATGGGCGAATTATTTAGAGGCATATCTCCCCCATTATTTTTTAACCTAATCATAATTTCTGATGCATTTGCATCACCAAAAATGATCAGATTTTCATTTTCCCATAACTCAGATGTATTAAACTTTAGCCAATCCGAGTGATAACCAGTATGGCAATTCATACAATTATTTTTTAAAACTTGATAAGCAGAATTTAGTCTCCTTCCCTCAGCTGTAGATGTATCAATAACGGCTACATATGATTTTTCTTTATCAAATGAATTGGAGTTAAAATCTTGGCAAGAAGAAATAAGAAACAAAAGAAATATGAATAAAGGATGATTATATTTCATAACCTATATTTACTCTATTCGTTTACTTTTGTCCTCCTAATAGATAAATTAAACTCATGATAAAAGTAATCTTCTTTGTGATCTTGGGTTTTAGCTCAAATGTGTTTGCCTATCCGAACTTTATCCTACACGGCTATAACACTTGTTTAACATGTCATTATAACCCTATGGGAAATGGGCCCCTAAATGATTATGGAAGAAGTTTATCTGCTGTTTTAATCTCTGATCGGATCCTACATGATAAAAATATTTCTGATGAGAGTTTAGGCGAGAAGAGTGGGTTTATGTATACCAAAGATTTACATGAATCAATAAAGCCATCAATTGACTATAGAGGACTTTATCTTGATCGAGATGTTGATAAAAATGATAAAAAATCCGAGTTTATTAATATGCAAGCGGATTTCAATCTTGTCGTTTTATTTAATAAAGCAAATACTTTTTTCACCTCACTAAGCTACGGTTATGCCCCAAAACCTCGCTCTCTCGATGGAGAAGATATTGAAACTTATCGTTCAAGGGAGCATTATCTTGGGTATCGACCCAATGAGAACTTAAGTTTTTATTTTGGAATGCTCGATAAAACATTTGGTCTAAAGATCCCTGATCATATAGCTTTCAGTAAATCGACGACTTATCTTGCAGAGAATGATCAAACCCATGGACTCCTCATTCATTATCAAAATGAATTAGTTGAGATCGGTCTCCATCCCTTTTTAGGTAACCAATCTCAAAAAGAAGAAATTAGACAAAAAGGAATTTCGAATAAAACAGAATTTAAAATTAATGATTATTTTAAACCAGGATTTTCTTTATTAAAATCTGAATCTGATTTTCAATCAAGTGAGCTCTATTCCATGCATTTTAAATTTGCAACACCAAAAACCACGAGTTTTATGTTTGAGTTTGGAAAACACACAAAAGAAGATCTTGTTAATAAGATTAAAACCGATCAAGAATTTCTATTCATTCAAAATCATATTTTAATAAGTAGAGGTCAATACCTATTACTGACAACTGAATACTTTAATCCAAATACTGATAATGATATTAAAATTATTCGCCTAGGTCCGGGCTTCCAATATTTTCTGAATCAAGGAATAGAACTTAGATCGGATCTCTACAATACAAAATCTTTTAACCCTGATTCATCATCCCTAGATTCATGGGACTTTACAGCTCAGGTGCATTTATGGTTTTAAAATTACTCATCTCCACTCTTATCATATCTTTATCATTTAGTTCTTATGCAGATGATAAAGAGCTAAAATCTAAATTTGAGTCTATTCTTAATAAACTTAAAAATATTGAAAGCACTAATCATCTAAAAAAAGAGTTCAATCAACTAGATGATTTTGATTATGAAGATGACTCAATTGATAATCTTAAAGACTTAATAAATAAAAAATTCATAAAAATTGATCAAAGTATTTATAAAAACTATTACTATATTTCTTTATCTCTTGATTACTGGAGCTATTCTTTAAAGATAAAACGAGATCAAAAATCAGATGTCTCTCTTTTATCAAATCAAAGTGGAAAGACCATTGGATTAGGTTTTGGCACAAAAAACTATTATCATAACTTTAGTCTTTCATTTCAATATTCACTTATGAATGCATCTATTACTTCCATAAATTCTAGTGATGCAAGCTTTTCTCAAAATGATATTCCTGTTGATGTTTACATACTTAATCTTATCTATGCTAAAAGACTAAATACAAATGCAGAAGTAGAGTTTGGCTCATCTCTAAATTATCATAATGCAAGCTTCGATCCTGTTGATGATGGTGATATCATAGATAATAAAAAAATACATGTAGGCTATCTTATTGGTTTTAGATGGATGATAGATTCCTATTCTCTTTATTCAAGAATAGGCCAATACGAATCATATCCATCTGCAAATTGGTCTTTTGGTCTTCAGTATAATTTTTAGACTCACCTATACATTTAATATACCTTTTGTTAGTTAAACCTTATGAAATTTATTCTTATCATTATCTTTTTAAGTTCTCCTGCATACTCTCAAGTCTCATTTGAAGATTACTTAAAATTAAAAGATGCTCTCTATATGGCCTTTGATGAATTAAAAGTAGATTCAACGCATACTTTAGAAATTAATCAACCAGTTCAAGGCTTTGAGCATTTCTGGTGGGATCAACCCATTCTCCGTGCTTCTTACAGTGAATATAGCTCCAATGGTATTCAAAATCATTTTATCTTTATCTTTGGTGGCCTTGCTAAAATGCTTGATATGACTCTCGATGGTCTTGCACTTATTGCTTGTCATGAACTAGGTCATGGGCTTGGCGGAGCTCCATATAAAGATAGTGGCTCCTCTCAAGAGGGACAAGCAGACTATTATGCAACAAAGACATGCCTTCCAGTTCTCTTTAAATACTTAGTAAGCCCAATTCAAGATTATGAAGTTAGAGCGATGGAAGCTCTAAAATCAAGCATTGCATTTTATAAAATCAATGGAGATATCACTTCAATATCGACTCCATCAACTGAAATTGCCACGAAACTTGATTCACGGGATTTTTTCTATCCAAGTGCTCAGTGTCGATTAGATACTTCTATAAATGGAATTTTTCAAAAAGAGAGACCTGTTTGTTGGTATCCGAATAACAAATTTTAAAGACAATCTTTATTTTCCTTAATTGATTCATCATTTGTTGAATCAAAAATATTCGAATATAATTTCACTAAAGAAGGCAGTACTTCATCATCAAAAAACGAGCAGTCTTTTTGTAAAAATTCAATGTCAAAAAAATATACACTCTACTGTAATTATTTCTAAGCTATCGAAGAGCACAAGAAATCATGGATATAATCATTATTATATATAATTAATGAATAACGATTGAATATAAACCATTACCTTTTTATCAGATATTTATATAGATATTATACTCCAAAAATGATAGTGATTGTTACAAATCATAACAAGGAGAAAGAATGTTTAAGGTTCTATTTTGTATATTAGTATTAATTAATTCATTTTATAGTTTTGCTGTAGACAGTGACTTCAATGCCACTCTAGATTTACTACAAAAAGAATTCGCAGTATCAACAAAGCCTGAACAGAAGCTGTTCAATGGTTCTTATAATTGTAAATTCCATAATGCAGATGCAAAGAAAGTTGAACATGTTGAAATTTCAATAATTTCTCACGGGGAATGGTTCATTTTCAAGGTTAACGATGATAGAGATATTCCTCATACTGAAATTATTACTGACAATGGTTTGGATTATGTTAGTAGCTACAGTATTTGGGAAAGTATAATGAACAGATCTTTTCGCATAAATGAAAATGGCAGTTTACTTGTAGAAATTTCAACAAAGAAAACAAGTGGTCTTCTTGTAAGGCCGATCACCCATTATAATAATGAAGATTTATTTGTAGTTTATTATGGCTTATGCAAGAGACTCTAGTTTACAAAACAAACAAAGCATTTCAAAATATAGAATAAATGCCCATCTATAAAATGGGCATTTTTATTATATGACTCCATAATCCAAAGAATTTTCTCTAGTTAACAATCCACTAATAAGTTCTCCAATTCGACAATGAATTATGTGCATGTGATGGGCTCTAAAATCAAGAAAATCACTAGAACATTTTCACAAAACCAAAAAAAACCACTCTGGTAAGTGGCTTTCGTATATAAAATATAGTGAATTTTTTGGTTGCGGGAGCAGGATTCGAACCTACGACCTTCGGGTTATGAGCCCGACGAGCTACCAGACTGCTCCATCCCGCGTTAAGTGATTATTATTTATAGAATACACAACTCAAAATGTCCAGAAATATTATTAAATTAAATTTTCTTAATAAAAAGTAAATTAATCTGTCATAAATAGCTAAATTTTCATTCATGTTGGACGAAAAGATATTTAAGAATGTTACTACGGAGATTTTTATTATGGGAAATAAAAGTAAAATGAATGTTGAGATCAATACTACGAATCTAAACGAGCAACAAATCAGACTCGTAAAAAGTATAAACACAATGCTAAGTCATGTCCTAGAAACTGATGCTGAATCTGAATATTTTGATTCAAGCTCGGAGTTATTAAGACTAGTCGCAAGTGCCATTAAAAAAGCTAATTTTAATAATCAGGGATCAAATATTGCTTACGATCAACAAGCACTCGAATACTGTGTAGATATTTTATCAGAACAAGTTTATACAGATGAAGTGATGAAATACGATAATTAAAAAAATTAAATATAATAAATAAAAAAGGGTGCTTTAAGCACCCTTTTTTTATTTTCTAAAACTAGGCTTAGTTTTTGTTCGAGATGCCCTCTCAGGTCTAGGAGCACTTGGAGTTCTTGAGGTTTTCTTAGCATAACTAGGAATTGCTCTAAATGATCCAGCTTCTTCATTTCTCTTTTCTTCTTCTCTTTTCAGTCTTGCTTCTTTTTGAAGATTCAACGTTTCATAATATTCATCTTTTCTATATCGAGTAAAAGCAACAGAGTCTGAAGCCTTTGCTGTTTTTTGAACTTTATTCCATTTTTTAATATCAACTGTTTTCTTTGAAGATTCATATTCAACGGCATCAGCACTAATTGATCCATCTTTATTGATACCAATCAGCTTTAAAAGGTCAGATTTTGTTATATATTCCCACCTACCAACACTAACGCGCTCAATACTTAAAGCACCAATGGCAACTCTTCTAAGCTTATCAATTGTAATCCCAGCGGCTTCACAGATTCTTCTAATTTCTCTGTTTTTCCCTTCAGTTAATCTAAACTCTAACCATGTTTTATTTGGTAATTGCTCAATAACTCTAACTGACTTCGGCTTTAAAACCTGCCCATTATCAGTCACTCCCGCTCTTAGTTTTTTCAAAAGAGCATCGTTCATTTTTCCAAAAACTTTTACTTCATAAGTTTTTGTCACTCCAAAACTTGGGTGAATGATTTTATTTGCAAGATCTCCATCATTTGTGAAAAGTAGTAGACCTTCAGATAAGTAATCGAGTCTTCCAACAGGATACACTCTTGTTTTAATTGGGATTAAATCCATTACAGTCTTACGACCTTCTGGATCAGATGCAGTTGTAACGCATCCTCTAGGCTTATTCATAACTAAGTAGACATGGTCTACAGTTAGAACATCAATGACATTTCCACTTACAGAAACAACATCATCTTGAGGTTCAACTTTAGTCCCAAGTTCAGTAACTTTGATTCCGTTAACTTTTACTTTACCCTCTAGTATATATTCTTCTGCTTTTCTACGTGAGCAAACACCACAGTCGGCCATGTATTTTTGTAAACGAATTAATGTAGATGATTTAGAATGATTCTTAGACATTTTGTACTCCTATCGACCATCACGGCCGTATTTTAATAAATATAAGAGTACCATAGGTAAGTTATTTCTTACTCTTTGTCTAAAATATTATCTTTAATTGTAAGATTTTCTAGTAATTACTGCTCTTTTGGTGATTCATCTTCAAAGGAATCGTTTAAAAAGCTTAGATCGATATCTAAATCGTTCGCTTCTTCCACAATTTTTTCAGTTAAATCATTAAGATCTTCGGTTAATTTCTCACCAGTAAGGTTCTCAAAGGCAGAGTCTAGAGCTTGAGATAGCTCCTCTTCTTCAGTTTGAGGAGTTGCTTTTGATAATTTGTGAGAAATGAAGCTCGAAATATCAAGACTATCAAGATCAATTCCAGAGTCATCCTCTTCTTCATTATTTAAAAGCATATCAAATGCTGAATCAATATCATCTTCTAGAGAGCTCTCATTTGCTTCATCTTGAACTTCTTCATCTGAGAATTCCAAATTTTCTACTTGAGAATTAAGAGCTGCTTCAGCATCAGATCCAATCATTGATAATAACTCTTCCGATCTTGCAAGAGCTTCATCTGCATCCATCTCTAGTTCAACCTCAATATCAAGTTCATCTTCCTCAAAAACTGGAGCGTTTAAAAGATTTTTTAACTCAGATAAAGTAACAGGTCTAGGCTCCATGATAGAAGTTAGAACCTCTGAGTTCATAGAGTTCTTATTTTGTTCAATAATTTGAGCTTTATTTACGTATTCTTCTAAAATATCAAAGGCAGATTTTTTCTCAACACCTTCTTCAGTATGTCTATTTTTTTCAAGATCTTTTAATGATTGAGTAAATTTTGTTTCAGATGAAATATCTTGAATACTTGCACTTAATTCATCAAGCTCCAATAATTCATCTGCATCAATAATTTTCTTTTCCCCATTTTGAACAATTTTTCTAATATCTGCAATTGCTCCGATATCATTTGCATTTGCGAGTTCATCTAGTTCAATTTCAGAAGGAAGATCAGTAATCTCATTAAGGTTAAATACCTCTAGAAACTCTTGAGTTGTTCCGTACATACTAGGTCTTCCAGCTTCTTCAGAACGTCCCGTAATTTTGACTAAACGCTTATCCATTAATGCACGGATAATATGAGAGCTATCAACCCCTCTAATACTTTCGACTGTATTTTTTGAAATTGGTTGCTTATACGCAATAACGCTTAAAACTTCAATCGCAGTTGGACTTAACTGAAGAGACTGAACTTTAAACATTTTTTGAACAATTTTTGCATAGGTTGCTTTTGTTCTAAACTGGTAGCCTTGAGCTACTTCCATTAATCTAATTCCGTGGTGCTTAGCTTCGTATTCATTTTGTAATCTTGCGATGGCTTCGTGAACAACTCTTAAAGGTATATCAGAATCAATTTGATTTTTAATTTTATGAAGATTTATTGGTCTCTCACTCATAAAGATAATTGTCTCTACAGCACCACAAAGTGTCTCTAAATTCAGACCCGTTCTTGCTTGCCACAATTTATCTTCTTGTTCTTTTTCATTAAAAAAATCAAGATCAAGGCTAAACTCTTCTTTTGTAAAATCCCAACTGTAATCAATAATACTCATACTAATCCTTAAAGTTCATTAATAGATGTTAAATCTTCATCTGTTATAGAATTATCTTCTTCTTCTGGTTCGAATCCATCAGCAGTTTCAACATCAAAAGAGTTAAGACTCTCTTTTACATCAATATAAATTGCACTAGAATCTTCATTCTGAAAAATTTCTAACTTTTTTAATCTTGCAAGTTCAAGTAAAGAGATAAATGTTATAACAACTTCATCTTTCCCTTTTTCCCAGTCAATGAGTTTATCCATTGTTGTCTGAGTTCCTATTTCTAAACTATTTTTTAATTGAATAAGCTTCTCTTTAATTGAGAGTCTATCTCTTTTTACTACTGTATACTTTCTTTTCTCTTTTCTAAGTAGATCAACCATG
>Ga0115005_10000025_pt1 | contig 98475 bp, 88 predicted proteins | sample ArcOceMetagenome_FD_87163 | JGI IMG/M metagenome (GOLD analysis project Ga0115005, IMG submission 87163) | Marine eukaryotic phytoplankton communities from Arctic Ocean - Arctic Ocean - Greenland ARC118M Metagenome | ecosystem: Environmental > Aquatic > Marine > Oceanic | place: Arctic Ocean... | reverse complement strand
GGGCATGGGAAATACTGCTGAAGCAGTTGCAAACCAGTTTAAAGTTTCAAGAGAAGATCAAGACGAATTTGCTTATAATTCGCATATGAAATCATTAAGAGCCCAAGCTGAAAACCGTTTTCAGGATCAGATCGTACCTATTGAAGTAGTGCAAAACTATGTTGATGCAAATGGTAAAAAAGCATCGAAGTCATATACGGTCACTAAAGATGAAGGTCCAAGAGCTGGAACGAGTAAAGAGGCCCTAGCGAAGCTGAGAGCCGTTTTTGCTGCTGGTGGAAGTGTCACAGCCGGTAATTCATCACAAATGAGTGATGGTGCCGCTTTTGTCATGGTAATGAGTGAAGCGATGGTTAAAGAATTAAAGCTGGAACCAATCGCACGATTGGTAAATTATGCCGCTGCTGGAGTAGAGCCAAGAATTATGGGTATTGGACCTGTAAAAGCGATCCCAAAAGCCTTAAAGCAGGCCGGATTAAAGCAAGAAGACCTTTCATTAATTGAATTAAATGAAGCATTTGCTTCTCAATCATTGGCCGTTATTCGTGAACTAGACCTCAACCCGGATATTATAAACCCTAACGGAGGCGCTATTTCCTTGGGACATCCGTTAGGCTGTACCGGAGCAAAACTATCTGTTCAGTTATTTGATGAAATGCGTAAGCAACAAATGCATGGTAAATACGGTGCAGTAACTATGTGCGTAGGGACAGGTCAAGGCGCTTGTGGGATATTTGAATTTTTAAACTAAAAAAACTTAATACAATATTATAAAATGGCAGAAATAGAAAAAGACATCTTACGAGGAGGTCAATTTTTAGTAAAAGAAACAAACTGTGAAGACGTGTTTACACCTGAAGATTTTTCGGAAGAGCAAACAATGATGAAAGAATCAGTTATGGAATTTAACGATCGTGAAATTATCCCTCACAAGGCACGCTTTGAAGCTAAAGACTTTGCACTCACCGAAGACGTTATGCGAAAAGCAGGTGATATGGGGTTTTTAAGTGTCGCAGTTCCTGAAGCCTATGGAGGCATGGGAATGGGGTTTGTATCAACTGTATTAACCTGTGACTATATTTCAAGTGGAACGGGTTCTTTTAGTACTGCTTTTGGTGCGCATACAGGAATTGGAACAATGCCAATTACTTTATATGGTACGGATGAGCAGAAATTAAAATATGTACCCAAATTAGCCTCAGGCGAATGGTTTGGAGCCTATTGCCTCACAGAGCCTGGAGCAGGATCTGATGCTAATTCTGGTAAAACAATAGCTAAGCTGTCTGAAGATGGAAAAACCTACAAGATAAATGGTCAAAAAATGTGGATTTCAAATGCTGGTTTCTGCAGTGTTATGATTGTTTTTGCCCGTATTGAAGATGATAAAAACATCACCGGTTTTATTGTTGAATATGATGGTACTACCCCTAACGGAATTACCTTAGGAGAAGAAGAACACAAACTTGGAATTCGCGCATCCTCAACACGTCAAGTGTTTTTTAATGATACGGTTGTCCCTGCAAAAAACATGTTAGCGGGTCGTGGTGAAGGATTTAAAATTGCCATGAATTCACTAAATGTAGGGCGCATCAAATTAGCTGCTGCCTGTTTAGATTCTCAAAGACGAATTATAAATATCGCGGTTAATTATGCCAAAGAACGCAAACAATTTAATACTCCGATTGCAGACTTTGGTGCCATAAAGGTAAAATTAGCTGAGATGGCTGCCAGTGCATATGCAGGAGAATCTGCTACCTACAGAGCTGCTAAAGATATTGAAGATCGTATTGCCATCCGTGAAGCTGCTGGAAACACACATCAAGAGGCCGAACTTAAAGGGGTTGAAGAATACGCTATTGAGTGCTCGATATTGAAAGTAGCCGTCTCTGAGGATGTACAAAACTGTGCTGATGAAGGGATTCAAATTTTTGGTGGTATGGGATTCTCTGAAGAAACTCCTATGGAATCCGCTTGGAGAGATGCTAGAATTGCACGTATTTACGAAGGTACTAACGAAATTAATAGAATGCTTTCTGTTGGGATGTTAGTTAAAAAAGCAATGAAAGGACATATCGATTTATTAGGTCCTGCTTCAAAAGTTCAAGAAGAATTAACGGGGATTCCTTCCTTTGAAACCCCTGATTACTCTGAATTATTTTCTGAAGAAAAAGAAATGATAAAGAAGTTGAAAAAGACATTTTTAATGGTTGCTGGAGGGGCCGTACAAAAATATGGGCCTCAACTAGAAGACCATCAACAATTATTAATTGCTGCGGCAGACATTTTAATTGAGATCTATATGGCAGAATCTGCAGTTTTAAGGACTGAAAAAAATGTGAATCGTACAAGTAAAGAAGAACAGTCTGCACAAATTGCTATGGCTAAATTATATTTATACCATGCTGTGGATATCGTTGAAGAAAAAGGCAAAGAAAGTATTATTTCTTTTGCTGAGGGAGATGAACAGCGGATGTTACTAATGGGATTAAAACGTTTTACAAAATATGCTAATTACCCAGACATAGTTGATTTACGTATTGAAATTGCTGAAAAAGTAAAAGAAGAAAACAGCTATTGTTTCTAAATTTAATAGACTTATTACATTAAAAAAAACGTCTCAATTAATTGAGGCGTTTTTTTATTTATAAAATATAAGTCAGTGGAGATTAATTTTAAAAAAAGATTAACTTTATAAAAAATAGATTTAAGCCATCTATGTTTAATAGTCAGGTAAATGAGTAAGTATAGAATTAGACCGTTTTACAAAAAAAATATTCAAAATATAAACTAGACTCTTATGAAACTACTGTCCCAAATGACTTTTGTACTGTTTTTAATCATTAGTAGTGATTTGGTAGGACAAGCTTTATTTGCCGATCAAGAAAATTTCACAAGACAAGATACTTTGAGAGGTAGTATCACAGCTGAACGTGTATGGTGGGATTTAAATTATTACCATCTTGATATTTCTGTAAATCCAGAAACAAAATCTATTAAAGGGAAAAATACGATTCGTTATACGATACTATCCCCTTATCAAACACTTCAAATAGACTTACAGCCCCCAATGAAACTTACTAGAGCTATTCAAGATGGTGAAGAATTACAGCTACTATCTGAGGGAAATGCACACTTTATAAAATTAAAAAAATCACAAACTAAAATTGGAGGCATAGAAGAAATAGAGATTTATTATGAAGGACAGCCACGGGAGGCCGTTAATGCACCTTGGGACGGAGGAATTTCATGGAAGAAAGATAAAAACGGGAATGATTTTATTGCGTCTTCATGTCAGGGATTGGGAGCTAGTGTTTGGTGGCCAAATAAAGATCATATGTATGATGAAGTAGACAGTATGAAAATCAGTGTCAATGTTCCTAAACATCTAATGAACATATCTAACGGACGACTTGAATCAGTTGTGGAAAAGGATGATGATACTACTACCTATCATTGGGTCATCAAAAATCCTATAAACAATTATGGAGTAAATATTAATATTGGAGATTATGTTCATTTTTCAGAAATTTATCAAGGTGAAAAAGGGCCGTTAGACATGGATTATTATGTTTTAAAAGACCACCTAGACAAAGCAGTTGTTCATTTTAAGGATGCCCCAAAAATGATGAAAGCATTTGAACACTGGTTTGGCCCCTACCCTTTTTATGAAGATAGTTTTAAGTTGGTGGAAGTGCCTTATTTAGGGATGGAACACCAAAGTTCGGTGACCTATGGTAATCAATATAAAAAAGGGTATTTAGGTAGAGACTTATCAGGAACAGGCTGGGGTTTGAAATTTGATTTTATAATTATCCATGAGTCTGGACATGAATGGTTTGCAAATAATATTACTTATAAAGACGCCGCTGACATGTGGATACATGAAGGATTTACAGCTTATTCAGAGAATCTGTTTTTAGATTATTATTATGGAACTAAAGCCGCTTCTGAGTATGTAATCGGCACAAGAAATAGTATTAGGAACGATAAGCCAATCATTGGCCTTTATGATGTCAATTCAGAAGGATCGTCAGACATGTATTATAAAGGCGCTAACATATTACACACCCTACGACAACTGATAAAAGATGATGAAAAATGGAGACAAATTCTAAGGGGTCTAAATACTAAATTTTACCATCAAACAGTGACTACTAAACAAATTGAAACCTATATAATTGATGAATCTGGGTTAAATTTAACAGCGTTTTTTGACCAATACCTTCGGGACATTAGAATTCCAACGTTAGAGTACCGTATAATTGATTCTAAATTGAGCTACCGATGGACCCAAGTCGTTGATGGGTTTGCTATGCCTATTGAAATAGACATTGAAAACGAAAAAAAATGGCTTTATCCGTCTGAAGAATGGCAAGAAATTAAATTAAATTCTTCTGAGATAGAAGTAAATATTAATTATTTGGTCAACTATAAAAAAGTACAATAGTAAAGTTAAAATATAAAGAAGCATTAAAAAACAATTTGAAATTAACTAATGAGAATTATAAAATGATTGGATAACATTTAAAAATAAATGGACTCTATAAAGTTTACTCCTTATTACCCATAAAAGCCTTTAGAATAAATAAACAGAAATCTTAGAGCAATCTTGAAATATTTTAACTAATTTTAATTGAAATAAATAAAATACAATTATGAAGAACTTAATCCTACTAATGACTATCATTTTGACTACAAGTGCATGTAAATCAGAAGTAAAAAAAACAACAGACAGTTCTACTGAAAGTTCAACATCAGAAATGAACAAAGAAATAAAGGAAGAAACACGTACTTTATTTATCAATCTAACCCCAAAAAATGACAGTGGAGTAATTGCAAAGGCTAAATTTGAGCAGACAAGTGGCGTAGTACTAATGACTGTATCGGCTAGAGGACTGACTAAAGGAACTCACGCTATTCACATTCATGAAAAAAGTGATTGTTCTTCAGAAGATGGCAAGTCTGCTGGAGGTCACTGGAACCCTACGGCAAAGCCACACGGAAAGTGGGGTTCTGAAAAAGGATATCACAAAGGCGATATTGGAAATTTTGAAGTCAAAAGTTCTGATGAAGATACTATTATTGAATTTAAAAGTGATGAATGGTGTATTGGATGTGGTGATCCTAACAAAGATATTCTAGGAAAAGGTGTTATTGTTCACCAAGGAAAAGATGACTTTACTTCTCAACCTTCAGGTGCGGCAGGTAGCCGTATAAGTTGTGGCGGTATTATTGAATAAATTAATTTTAAGTTAACTTATAAGAAGCTACTTAAATTTAAGTAGCTTTTTTAATTTCACATTAAAGATTACAAAAATGAACCCATCAGGAAGAGGCTGGATAACTAAACTTTTAAAACTAATAAAGAGTGATCACAAGGAAGGATTTGATTCTTTGGAGGTATTGTATTTAAAGCTAAGAGATGTTGGATTTTTATACGGAAGCAATGTAGCTACATTAGACTATGTGAAAGATAGTTCTGATTACACAAAAGAAGAGCGCTGCAAGATTAATTTATTAATTGCTTTTTATAGTGTTCATACAAATTCAGAAACACTTGAGACGTTTGAAACCAGTTTAATAGGTTTTTACAAAGAAATTAATTTTCATGAATCCAGTTTAATTAATGAATTGCTAGGCGAAAACTTAGAATCCATTCTTAACAAGCGTATCCATATTGATAATAATATACTGACAAAGAACTTTAGTTTTTTTGTAACGAATGCCCTTATTTTCATAGATGTGATGGCATATGAACATTATCTAAAAAACAAAAAAAGCACATTAGATTACTTAAAACAATGTGAGAGTTCTATACAAACGTTAATTGTGAGTGCATTAAATTCTAAAGATAAAAAAACATCTTATGATTTGAGTTTAATAAAACTTTTAGAATCTTCGCTTCGTTATAATGACAGAACCTCACAAAACTACATGACTATCATTAATTCTGTGGACTCAGAACTAGAAGCTTATTATTATTTAGATTTAGCTTGTATGTCTACATGGAGTGATTTAAAGTTTGAGTCAAAAGAAACAAACTTTTTGAATAAATTAGGCAAAGATCTTAAAATATCCGAAGCAATTATTATTGAATGCATAAGTGCAGTTCAATTATTTTATAAAACTCATAAAAATAAAATGGCACTATTGAGTTCTAAAAATATTGTACATAGTTTTTATGATAATTCTAGTTTAATTGTTAGTAAACTTATTTCAAGGAACAGTAAACGGTTGTATAAAGAATTAAAAGAAAGTAAAGATTTAGTATTACTGCTCAGTCAATCAACGATTAGAGACCTTAATGAAGATGAGCAAAAGCAAATGCAAGAACAACTTTTGGATATCTTAAAATCAATTCCAAGTTTAGCAATATTCATGCTCCCCGGAGGGGCGATTTTACTGCCGTTATTTATTAAGTTTATTCCTAAACTATTGCCTTCTGCATTTGATGAAAATAGAATAAATGATTAACTCATAAAAATACTACCTTTGAAGCATGGGATTAAATAACAATGATATATTTAAAAAACTTAGAGTCGCTCACAAACTAAGAGATGATGATATAGTTAAGATTTGCAGTTTAAAAGATTTTAAAATCACTAAAAGTGAACTTAATGCAATTTTCAGAAACGAGAGCCACCCTAAGTATATGGAGTGTGGTGATCAATTTTTAAGGAATTTTTTAGATGGACTCATAATTCATCTTCGAGGACCAATGCCATCAAAAGATAAAAAAGTCGCTTTAAAATAATAAAAACGATGAAGAAAATCTCGTAATTATTGAATTTACCAACCACTATTGAAATCAGACTCGGAACATAGCTTTGTTGAACTTTTGCAAAAGCATCAAAACATCGTACACAAAATCTGTAGAATTTATACAGATAATGAGCACGCACACAATGATTTGTTTCAAGAGATAAGTATTCAATTATGGAAAGCATTTCCTAAATTTAGAGGGGACTCAAAATTTAGTACATGGATGTACAGAGTGGGATTAAACACGGCGATTACTTTATATAGAAAATCGTTACGTACTATAAAAAGTCAACCGATTGAATCGGTAGCTTATAAACTATCTTATCAAGATTATGATGATACGAAAGACCAGCAACTAAAAATGATATATGCAGCTGTTAAAAAACTAAATGATATTGACAAAGGAATTATTTTCTTGTATTTAGAGAGTAAAAACTATAAAGAAATTAGTGATACTTTAGGGATTAGCGAGGTCAATGCACGGGTGCGTATGAATCGTATCAAAACAAAATTAAAAACTCAGTTAAACGCTTAATTATGGATGAATTAGAGCTATTAAAAAAAGATTGGGAGAAGTCAATAAAAAACTATCCAAGTCTTAGCAAAGAAGAAATTTACAGTTTAATATCTAGAAGGTCTTCTTCAATCGTAAAATGGATTTTCATTATTAGCGTCTTAGAATTTAGTCTTTGGACACTCCTTAGCTTTGGTCTTGATGGCTCTTCTGAAGCATATGAAAAAATAGGAAGTTATGGATATGAATTCATAATCTATCCATTAGTTGGTATTAGCTATATTGTCATATTTGGGTTTATGTATTTGTTTTATAAAAACTATAGAAATATATCTGTTACAGAAAACACAAAAGTGCTTATGGAACGGATCTTAAAGACACGTAAAACAGTAAAACAGTATGTAATTTATAACATTACCGTTATGTATCTTGGAATTATCCTGGGGGTAATTATGGAGCTGTCAAGTAATTCTGAAATACATATTTTAATATCTGATATTAAATCTAAAGGCGAGAATGGTATCTATATATTTTACCTGATTGTGGCTGTCCTTAGCCTTATTGCTATGGCTCTTATAACAATGTTCTTTTTAGGGTTTTACTACCTTATTTATGGCCTCTTATTAAAGCGTTTAAAGGTAAATTATAAAGAACTTAAGAAATTAGATCACGGAGAATAAGACTACCATGCTCGTTTTTTATTAAGAGATTCATTTTCTAACAAGGCCTCTTTTGAGATAACCTTCAAAAATGAAGGATGTTGCTCAATCGCATACTCAATTTTTTCAACAATCTGATCAATAGACTCTATATCATAATCGATCTCCAAGGGTGCTTTGATCTCCATAGATTGAAGAATGTTTTTTTTCTTTATACGGATGCCTCTTTTGTCGAAGGAACGCCTAAAACCGTCTATCACAATCGGAACTACAATGGGCTTATAGCGTTTTATAATATGAGCTGTACCTTTTCTAATTGGCTTAAAAGGGGTGGTTGTTCCCTGAGGAAATGTAATAACCCAACCATCTTTGAGTGCCTTGTTTATGTTAGATATATCACTCATTTTAACCTGACGATTAACATCTTCGCCCGAAGACCTCCAAGTTCGTTCAATACTTATGGATCCTGCGTATGCAAATAACTTTGGAAGGAATCCAGATTTCATTGTTTCTTTAGCAGCCACATAATAAATATTAAGCTTGGGATTCCATAGGTAACCAACATTTTTAATATTATCATCTCTCCCACTCAAGGCGGCATTAAATACATGAAACATTGCTACAACATCCGCAAAATACGTTTGGTGGTTGGAAATAAATAAAACGTTTGTGTCTGGTAAATTTCTCAAAATATCTGAGCCTTCAATTTGAAGTTCATTAAACCCTCGATATCTTCTATGACTTAAAGTTCCTAAAACGCGAATAACCCATTTTTTAAGAATCAAATATTGTCCGAATATATTTTTTTTAAATAAGCCCATTTAAATTTTTGAAAATTGTTCTGCAAACCTAAGCTATTTTTTTAAAACTAGATTTAACATCGTTTTAATTTCTATCAAAACCATTGCAGTTGCGCCCCATACAACATGGCCGTTAAAAAGAAACGATGGGACTAAATAAGGGACACCTTCAGCATCCATAACTTTAGAAGTCACTTCAAAATCATCATTTAAAAAATCTGTTAACGATACCTCAATAACGGCATCTACTTCAGACTCTTGTAGTATAAAGTTTAAAGGCATATTTGAAATACCAATAAACGGCTGTACTTGAAAATTACTAGGAGGTATATAAATAGGTGACACTTGTCTAAGCACTGAAATTTTTTCAGGTGGAACTCCTATTTCTTCCCAGGTTTCTCGAATTGCGGTATCTTTCAAAGAAGCATCTTCTATTTCTGGTTTGCCCCCAGGGAACCCGACCTGAGCCGAATGAACTCCGTTATATACTTTTCTTAAGATTAGAACTATATTGGTATCTCCTGTACTACTGGGGTAAAATAAGGAAAGTACCGCAGCCAGTTTTGCAGACTTACGCGCTTCTTTAAAATGTTCAATAAGTTTTTTACGAAATGACGGCGCCATTTTTAATTGCGTCTCAATTCCTGGTAAACTAAGTTTATTTATTTCTGGGATTGCTTTTTCAAATGCTTTAAATCTCATATATTGGAAATAAATTTCTAATAGCTATGCGTCTCTTAATTGTTTTCTTAGTGTTTTTCTCTGTGTTTGATTGTCAAGATATGAAAACTAGAATGATTACTAAGGACGTTAACAGAAGTATAATAAAATCAATCAATAATGATTCTGTTCCTTTAACAAAAAAAGCTAATTTTCTTTTAACAGATAAAAATGTCATGGAATTCCTTTTAGACTTTGACAAAAAAAACCAAGAAGACACGCTAAGGATACTAACTGATTATGGTTTTATTGATATACTTTTGTTTAAAAACACTAAGTTTCATCGTGCGAACTTTGTATACCTCTCAAAAAAAAAATACTTCAATAATACTCAGTTTTATAGAGTCATTTCCGATTTTATGATCCAAGGGGGTAATAGTGATGACCGTGTTACTTTAAAAAAACGGCAAGCCATTGGGAAATACTTACTTCCTAACGACTATGACAAAGGCTACAAACACGACAGAGGCATGCTTAGTATGCCAAGCAAAAATATAGAAAACCCCTATAAGAAAGCCTCTCCTTTTGAGTTTTTTATTGTTCAAAAAAAGGGAGGAGCACACCACTTGGACGGCGATTATACTATATTTGGAAAGGTCATAAAGGGAATGGAGGTCGTAGATAGGATTGCAGCAGTTCCTACTGACACATCAGATTGGCCACTACAAAACGTATTTATAAGAGAGATTTCAATCATAAATAATAAAAATTAAGTAAATTGTAAAGACCATTTAAAACTTTTAAAAATCAACATATGAAAATTCCCATAACGAAATCTTACATCAAAGTATTTGGCTTGAGTCTTTTAACCTTAATTATAAGTTGTAAAAAAGATATAAAAATACAAAGTGAAAATATATTATTACAAGAATGGCAAGGCCCTTATGGAGGGGTCCCTGCATTTGATAAAATGAATATAAAAGACGTTAAAACAGCGGTTGAAAAAGGCATTGAGCTAAACCTTGCTGACATCGAATCGATCGCAAATTCAACAGAAGCTCCTACTTTTGAAAATACTATTGAAGCTATGGAACGTTCAGGAGCAGAATTAGATCGTGTTTTTTCATATTATGGAATTATGAGCAGTAATGTTTCGTCTGCTGAGTTTAGAGAGATTCAGTCTAATTTAGCTCCTAAACTTTCTGTATTCTCATCCAATATAAGTCAAAATAAAGCATTATTTAATAGAATTAAAACTGTTTATGAAGCGTCATTAATTAACCCTTTAGACTCTGACAAACAACGAGTACTAGCACTCACTTATAATAGTTTTGCAATGAGAGGTGCAGAATTGAATGTAGAAAAAAAATTACGGTACGCCGCGATCGACAAAGAATTATCAACTCTCTACAATACATTTTCAGATAACGTACTTAACGATGAAGAAAACTATGTAACGTATTTGAATGCCGATCAATTGGATGGACTTTCTGACGGATTTATTAAATCTGCGGCCGCCATTGCCACTGAAAAAGAAAAAGAAGGAAGCTATGCGATTACCAATACGCGATCTTCAATGGATCCATTTCTTACCTATTCAACAAACAGAGACTTAAGAAAACAAGTTTGGACTAATTACTATGCTAGAGGAGATAACGGAGGGGATTACGACAATAATACTATAATCGCAGAAATTTTAAGGCTAAGACGTGAACGTGTTGAATTATTAGGTTTTAAAAATTATGCCGAATGGCGTTTACAAGACCGAATGGCAAAAACACCTGAAAATGCATTAGCATTAATGGAGGCTGTTTGGCCAGCTTCGGTTGCGCGTGTAAAGGAAGAGGTTGCTGATATGCAAGCGGTTGCAGATGCTAATGGAGATGATATTACTATAGAGCCATGGGACTATCGCTACTATGCCGAAAAAGTAAGAGTTGATAAATACGACTTAAACAGTGAAGAAGTCAAACAATACCTTCAACTTGACAAACTTAGAGATGCTATGTTTTATGTAGCAGGTCGCTTGTTTAATTATAAATTTAGTCCAGTGCCAGAGGGAAGTGTGCCTGTATTTCAAGAAGATGTAAAGGTGTGGGAAGTCACAGACAAAGGCTCTGGAGCTCATATTGGACTTTGGTACCTTGACCCTTATGCGAGAAAAGGAAAGCGATCTGGAGCTTGGGCAACAACCTATAGAAGCCACACAACCTTTGATGGTAAAAAAACAGTGTTAGCTTCCAATAACTCAAACTTTGTGAAACCAGCGGTTGGGGAGGCTTTATTAGTCTCTTGGGATGATGCTACCACCTTTTTTCATGAATTTGGACATGCATTACATTTCTTTTCTTCAAATGTTAAATACCCAACACTGAATGGAGGAGTTAGAGATTATACTGAATTTCAATCTCAACTTTTAGAACGATGGTTGTCTACTGACGAAGTTATAAATCAGTTTTTGGTACATTACAAAACAGGAGCTACCATTCCAAAAGAGCTGGTTGCTAAAATTAAAAAAGCATCTACATTTAACCAAGGATTTGGAACCACTGAATATTTGGCTTCTGCATTAATGGATATGAAACTTCACCTTGCAGATCCAGTGAATATTGATATTGACACATTTGAACGACAAACATTAGCAGACCTAAAAATGCCAGCAGAACTTCCAATGCGCCACCGTACACCTCATTTTGGTCACGTGTTTTCTGGCGAAGGCTATGCGACTGCTTATTATGGTTACATGTGGGCGGATGTACTTACTGCTGATGCGGCCGAGGCATTCCAAGAAGCACCTGGAGGATTTTATGATAAAGAGCTAGCAAATCGTTTGGTTAAGTATTTGTTTGAGCCTAGAAACTCAATAGACCCAAAAGAAGCCTATCGAATGTTTAGAGGTCGAGATGCTAAAATTGAAGCTTTAATGAGAGATCGTGGTTTCCCTGTGAACTAATAATAATTTAGTTTTATAAAAAAGCTTATTCTAACGGATAAGCTTTTTTTATTAATCACAGTAAAAATCTATTCAAACATAGTCTATTAATAGTTTTTATTTATAATTTTGGGTTAATAACAATTATTATGACAATTACCCAACTTCATTATGTGTTAGCTGTTGCTGAACACCAAAATTTCACAAAGGCTGCCGAAAAGTGTTTCGTAACTCAACCAACCTTAAGTATGCAAATTCAAAAACTTGAAGACCAATTAGGTGTTCAAATTTTTGATCGTAGTAAAAAACCCATTGAGCTTACAGAAGTGGGAATAAAAATTGTAGATCAAGCAAAAAACATAGTTAATGAAGCCGATAGGATTAATGATATTGTAGATCAGCAAAAAGGATTTATAGGCGGTGAATTTAGATTAGGGATTATTCCAACCGTGATGCCAACCCTACTTCCTATGTTTTTAAAAACTTTTATAAAGCGCTATCCAAAAGTAAAGTTAAAGATAGAAGAACTAACTACAGAAGAAATTGTTCAACGAATTAAAGACGGTCATTTAGATGCTGCAATTGCAGCAACCCCATTAAAAAATGATCAAATAAAAGAGCGTGTATTATTTTATGAGCCTTTTGTGGGGTATGTTCCTAAAAACCATCGCCTTTCTTCAAAACAAAAACTTGAGGTTTCAGATTTAAATATTGACGAGATGCTTCTCTTAGAAGACGGACATTGTTTTAGAGATGGGGTTATCAATTTATGTAAAGCTTTGAAAGCACAAAACACAAATGAGTTTCAGTTGGAGAGTGGAAGTATTGAAATGCTAATAAAGCTAGCCAATGAAGGGATGGGAATGACACTTCTACCCTATTTACATACTTTAGATTTGAAAGAAAATGAACAGGAAAACTTACGCTTTTTCAATGAACCCTCACCCGCAAGAGAAGTGAGCTTAATATATCATAAAAGTGAGTTAAAGATTCAAATTACAGAGGCACTTCACACTATTATATCTGGAATCATTCGCGGGGCGATCGCCTTTCAAAACGTACAAATAATAAGCCCTATTGTTAAATAAAAAGAGCGACTCTAAAGCCGCTCTTATAGTTTACATATTAACTAAAGACTAATTCAAATAAACCATACATTGTTTCAAGTCAGGATTCACATGAATCAATCTTTGAATAAATAATTTTAATTCTTCAATTTCATATGGGAGCAATCTTAATATCGCTTTTTGAACTTCTTTACAAAATAAAGACGGATCGAAACTAACTTTATTAAGTACCGTTTTGGTATACTCAAACATTGCTCTTGACATATTTATAAAAATTTAAATTATTAAAAAGTAGTGTTATTGAATAGGCGTATGTTTAGTGTTTAGAAACTAAATTTAAATAAATTTATAGACCTATGAATTAACTTTAACACTAAATTCTGATTTATTTATGATTTGAGTTTGACAGACCACTCAAAATCAAAAGAAGAAACTGCATGTCCATGTTGATCAACTCCAGATGTTGTCAATACAAAACGCTGACCCTCACGAGTAGCTATCGCCTTTTTAATAGCGTCATCTACAAGCTCTCCTTGATTACACGAGAACGTAATCAATCCCTTAGCTTTTTTATTGAAGGATGCTTTATTGTTAATTACCAGCATTGAGATAGATTTGTTAGAAGCTTTAATTTTCGTCATAAGCAAAGCTCCTGTTGATAATTCAGCTGCCATTCCTTGGACAGCCCAGAACATAGACCCAAAAGGGTTTTGGTTAATCCAGCGGTGCTTAACTACTACCACACACCTTTGATCGTCCAAAAATCTAGCTCTTACACCTGTTAAAAAGGCGGATGGGAGTTTAAATGCTAAAAATAAATTAAGTTTTTTGGGTGTGAGTTTCATTTTTTTAAATAATATAAAGCTAATATAGTAATTAATTGAGACCTTATTTACAAGCTGAACTAACATGAGGATTTGAAAGCGCCTAGTGAAGAAACCCGTTAATTTAAATGAACTATAATTAATCTATTTGCTGCAAAAAAATAAAACAATAGCACATGAAGCGTAAAACACTGTTAGTGAGACAATAAGGTTTAATTAATAGAGTTGTTAATATAACAGCATAGCCCACTAAATAATTTATATTTTAAATAATAGCATACTAAAAATATAATAATATTTGGAATTACCCACCACTATAAAACAACCTAAAAACTTCAATTATTATGACGAATTTTTTTAAATTAATTAGTATTTTCATTTTATGTAGTTGCATCTATTCTTGCCAAAAGATGGTGACAGGTAATGGCATAAGCGCAACCGAAAGCCGTAACCTAAACGGCTCTTTTAATTCAATTGAGGTCAGCACAGGCATTGATCTTTATTTAACCCAAAGTCAAACTACAAGCATTACAGTCAAAGCGGATAAAAATCTTATGGAGTTTATAAATACTGAAATTGAAGGTGAAACTCTGAAAATTTTTGTGAAAGGAAACATAAAACACAAAAATGCCTTAAAAGTAATGGTTCACTTTAAAACAATTGAACAAATTACAGCTAATAGCGGTAGTGATGTTTTTAGTACAAATAGCATAAAAGTTTCTAAGCTAGGTTTAACAACTGGCAGCGGAAGTGATATGAAACTTTCTGTAGAAACAAATCATTTAGAAAGCAACTGCTCAAGTGGCAGTAATTTAACTTTAGAGGGGGTTACTCGTATCTTTATTGGAAAATCATCTAGTGGAAGTCAAATAAATGCTTCAAAATTAATTGCAGAAACCTGTGAGGCTAATGCGTCGAGCGGAGCTAATTTATCCGTAAATTGTTTGAAAGAACTCAACGCAAATGCGTCAAGTGGCGGCTACATTAAAAACTACGAATCTTCAAATAAAACAGTTAAAAATTCGTATTCTGGTGGCAAAATAAGTACTAAAAACTAAACCCTATGGAATCTAATTATTCAAAACTTTATTCAGGTAGCTTTATCGTAGTGCAACGCATTGTACAAAATTTAGTTGAAAACGGCATCAATCCTATTGTGAAAGATGAGACCGAATCAGCCAGGCTTGCAGGATTTGGCAGCTCTGTTTACGGACTACAAGAATTATACATACACAACTTTGAACAAGAGAAAGCAGAAAAAATTGTAGCCGCCACATTGGCCGAATTCTAAATAAAAATAGTGTATTTATAAATTAATACTTTACATTAAAGATTGTATTTTAGTGGATCACAATCCATTCTTTATGAACATGAAAAACATATGTATTTATCTAAGTTTAGTTTCTCTGTTTTTTGTCTCTAGTCAATCTATAAAAGTTCCTGTCGACACTCTGGTTACTACAATCCACTCCACTACTATTAAAGGGGTGAATTTTAGTTATACTGCTGAAACTGGGATGCAACCTGTTTGGGATAAGGAAGGTAAACCAATTGCTAGTTTATTTTACACCTATTACACACGAAATAATACAAAAAACAGAGCGGAGCGTCCCTTACTCATTTCTTTTAATGGCGGTCCAGGTTCAGCCTCTGTATGGATGCATATAGCATATACAGGTCCTCGTATTTTAAAGGTCGATTCTGAAGGCTACCCTGTACAGCCATATGGTTTTAAAAACAATCCAAATTCTATATTAGACGAAGCTGATATTGTTTTTGTGAACCCTGTAAATACTGCATACTCAAGAATGCTCCCAAATAATGATGGAGAACTACCGGACCGAGAACAATTTTTTGGAATCAATGAAGACATTAAGTATTTAGCAGCATGGATTAACACATTTGTGAGCAGGAAAAACAGATGGGAATCTCCAAAATATATCATTGGAGAAAGCTATGGAGGTACTCGCGTGATGGGATTATCTTTAGAATTACAGCAAAATCAATGGATGTACCTAAACGGAGTTATTTTAGTATCTCCAGCTGATTATAAAGTAATACGAGTAGGTGGCCCTGTATCTTCTGCATTAAACCTTCCCTATTTTACTGCAACTGCTTGGTATCATAAACAACTTCCTGAAGCACTTCAATCAAAAGATTTATTAGAAATTCTCCCCGAGGCTGAAGCCTTTGCTATCACCACACTATTGCCTGCATTGGCAAAAGGCGGCTTTATTGAGTCCTCAGAAAAAATGAAGGTCAGTGAAAAAATAGCTTATTATTCGGGCATGAGTCAAAAAGTGATATTGCAGCATAATCTAGAAGTTCCTAACTCATTTTTCTGGAAAGAACTTTTGAGAGATGAAACCGGACAAACTATAGGACGATTGGACTCCCGTTATCTTGGGATTGATAAAAAAGAGTCTGGTGACAGACCCGATTATAGTGCAGAATTAACCTCTTGGCTTCATTCGTTTACACCCGCTATAAATCATTATGTTAAGAGTGAATTACGTTTTGTAACAGATTTAAAATACAATATGTTTGGAGACGTACGTCCATGGAATAATGACGATGACAACACACGTGATAACCTAAGATTAGCGATGGCACAAAACCCATACTTACAAGTACTAAACCAATCTGGATATTACGATGGCGCTACAACATATTTTAACGCAAAATATACATTATCTCAAATAGACCCTAGTGGTAAAATGAAAGAGCGCTTTCACTTCAAAGGTTACAGAAGTGGGCATATGATGTATCTAAGAAAACAAGACCTAGTTAAAGCTAATGAAGACTTAAGAGAATTTCTTAAAATATCATCTGCCAACGGAAAGCCCGCAAAATACTAATGATGACACCCCTAGTAAGTATTATAGTACCTTTCAAAAATACCATTAGTTATTTAGAGGATTGTTTGGAGTCAATACTAAAACAAACACTTACAAGTTGGGAACTACTTATTGTCGATGATGGATCTACAGACGGCAGCGAAAAATTGGTTCAGAAATATGCTGACAAAGACCGTAGAATTCAGCTATTTAAAAATGATGGTAAAGGAATTATTGAGGCCTTAAGAACAGCCTACCGCCATGCAAAAGGCACATATGTGACACGAATGGACAGTGACGATGTCATGGCTGATGACAAACTTGAAAGCCTGCAGCAGTCACTATACCTTAAGGGTAAGGGTCACCTCGCTGTAGGAAACGTAAGTTACTTTTCTGAAATAGGGATTGGTGATGGATATAAACGTTATGAGACTTGGCTAAATTCATTAACAAAAACAGGAACTAACTTTAAGGAAATTTATAAGGAATGCGTAATTCCATCGCCTTGCTGGATGGTTCACAAAACTGATTTAGACAACTGTGGTGGATTTACCTCAAATATATACCCTGAAGACTACGACTTGGCATTTCGCTTTTTTAAATATGGCCTCAAATGTATTCCATCTAACAAAGTACTACACTACTGGAGGGACTACCCTATTAGAACCTCTAGAACAGATGTGAATTACGCCGAGAATTCCTTCTTAGAACTTAAAGTCAACTACTTTTTAGAGCTATCCCATCAAAAAGAAAAACAATTAATTATTTGGGGGGCAGGAACCAAAGGAAAAAAAATAGCACGCTTACTAATTGAAAGAAATATAAATTTTGATTGGATTTGTGATAATCCAAAGAAAATAGGGAAAACTATTTATAATCAAACGCTAAAGTCTACTGACTATTTAAGTACCCTGAAAAATACTCAGAGTATTATTTCGGTAGCTAACCGAGATGATCAATTAGAAATAAAACACATTTTAACGACTTTAGGGTTAATAGATTTAGATGATTATTTCTTCTTCTGTTGAGTGAATCAAAGTTTAGTTTTTTATATTTGACAAATCAATTAAACGGATGCAGTTTTTACACCCAGAATATTTCTACGCGCTACCAGCACTGCTCATCCCTATTTTTATTCACTTATTTCAACTTAGGCGTTTTCAAAAGTATGCTTTTACAAATGTTGCTTTACTGCAAAAATTAAGATTTCAAACTAGAAAAAGTTCACAAATAAAAAAATGGCTTGTTCTTATTTTGAGACTCTTAGCTATCACTTGTATTATTTTAGCGTTTAGCCAACCTTACTTTTCAAATCAGAAAGCAACTGACAATACGTCTGAAACCGTAATTTATTTAGATAATTCTTTTAGCATGCAAGCCCTTGGAGCGAATGGTCCTTTATTAAAAAGAGGTATTCAAGATGTTATTGATGGCATTGAAGAAACAAAGAAAATCAGTGTATTTACTAATGAGAATAGTTATAAATCTATTACACTTAAAAATCTAAAAAATAAATTACTTAATATAAAATACGGTCAAGACCAACTAAGCTTAAATACTGTGATTTTAAAAGGAACTTCACTGTTTTCTAATTCTAAAAGTAGTTCAAAAACTCTTTTAGTGGTATCAGACTTTCAAAAACATGATAAAGATTTATTGACTGAAATAGATACTACTATTAAAGTCATACTAGTGCCTTTGAAGCCCTTAAACAGCGCAAATGATTATATAGATACTATTTCAATAGAGTCCTCATTAAACTCCAATGCACAGATAAATGTCACAGCAAAAACGAACGACAAAAATAAAGACAGTATCGCTGTCACTCTATTTGAAGGAAATAAAATAATTGGGAAGTCGATTTTGGAAAAATCAAAAGGCTATCAAACATCATTTGAGGTTCAAACTAAAAAAGGATTCAAAGGTAAATTTTCTATAGAGGACAGTCAAATATATTACGACGACAACTTCTATTTTAATATTCCAAAAAAAAGTAAAATAACAGTACTGGCTATAAGTGATAAATCGAGTGCTACTTTTTTAAGCAAAGTATACACTAAAGATGAATTTATATTTAAGAACCAAGATTACAAAACAGTAGATTTTAGTGAAATTAAAAACAATAATTTAATAGTACTAAACGGAATAAACGATATTTCTTTGGCATTAAAAAACAGCCTCCAGGACTTCATGAATACAGGAGGGATTGTTTTAATGATCCCAGGAAACAAAGGGGATGTCATATCTTATAACCAGTTAATATCTGCACAATCAAAGTACACTCTAAAACCTCTAAAAGTCCAAGGAAAAAGTATTACAGGAATTGAATTTAACCATGCTATTTTAAAAGATGTGTTTAAAACAAAAGTGACAAATTTTCAATTTCCGTCGGTAAAAACCTACTACCCAATGACTGCTTCAATAAATAAAATACTAACTTTTGAAGACCAACAAGCTTTTTTATCTCAGTGTAATTCACTCTTTGTTTTTACTGCTTCATTAGAGGCTGTTAACTCAAACTTCAAAAACTCGCCGTTAATTGTCCCAACTCTATATAATATCGGAAGACTTAGTTTAAGCAATCCCCCACTTCAGTACTGGACAGGGGAGAAAAATAGCTTCGACCTCAAATTGAACTTGCAAAAAGATCAAATTTTAAAACTTAGTCGTAACAAAGAAGATTTTATACCTTTACAATCAAACTTCAATTCAAAAGTGCAAATTACAACAAATAAGATGCCAAATGAACCAGGACATTATGCTGTCCTAAAAGATAACGATACTATAACACATATTAGCTACAACTATAATCGAAGAGAAAGCCAGCTTACGTTTGACAACCTTTTGGATATTGAAGGAGTACTTATAAATAACTCTCTCGAAAGTACACTTAAAAATATAAATTCTGAGTCGAATGTAATGTGGTTATGGAAATGGTTTATTATTTTTGCGTTATTATTATTAGCTATTGAAATGCTCATCTTAAAATATTTTAAATGAACGTACTTATAAAATCAGCTACCATACTTGATGATAAAAGTGGTTTTCATAATCAGACTCAAGATATCTTAGTTGAAAACGGCTTCATTACTAAAATTGCTAATTCTCTCAAAAACCCAAATAAATATCCTATTATTCGTCTTGAAAACCTCCATGTATCAAGTGGTTGGTTTGACAGTAGTGTATCATTTGGAGAGCCTGGGTTTGAGGAACGTGAAACGATATCAAATGGATTAGAAGTTGCCTCAGGGTCTGGATTTACAGACGTTGCGCTTAACTCAAATACCTATCCAGTAATTGATTCTCATTCAGATATCTCTTTTGTGATTTCAAAATCCTCGAATGCCACGACTAAACTCCATCCGATAGGAGCACTGACAAATGAAAGTAAAGGGATTAATCTAGCAGAACTATTTGACATGAAAGCTGCAGGAAGCATCGCCTTTGGAGATTATAAAAAACCCATTAAAAACCCTAACTTACTAAAAATAGCCTTGCAATATGCCTCTAACTTTAATGGAGTTGTACACTCATTTCCTCACGAAGCTAAGGTAGCTACAAAAGGAGTTATGAACGAAAATATAACAAGTACTAGGCTTGGTCTTAAAGGATTGCCAGCATTGGCTGAAGAATTACAAATTGTTCGAGATTTATTTATATTAGAATACACGGGTGGAAAGTTACACATCCCTACAATTTCTACAAAAAAATCTGTGGAGCTAATCCGCGATGCTAAGACAAAAAAACTAGATGTAAGTTGTAGTGTCGCTATCCATAACTTACTCTATACAGATGAAAAATTAATCGATTTTGACACAAACTTTAAAGTTAACCCTCCTTTAAGATTAGCCTCAGATTCTGAAGCTCTAATAGAGGGACTAAAAGACGGAACCATCGATATGGTAACATCCGACCACAACCCAATAAATATTGAGTATAAAAAAATAGAATTTGACTATGCCAAAGATGGCACGATCGGATTAGAAAGTGCTTTTGGGGCTTTAAACTCATTATTTTCCACAAAAAAAACAATCCAGCTCCTCACGAAAGGAAAAGAGCGTTTTGGGGTTGCAAATTCAATTATCAAAATTGGTAGTCTAGCTCAATTGAGTTTATTTAACCCAACTAAAAGCTATGTTTTTGAAAGTAAACACATTCGTTCAAAATCAAAAAACTCATTGTTTGTTGGAACAAAACTAAAAGGAGCCGTTTATGGCATTATTGCCAATAACAAAACCTCAATACCAATTTAATGTTCGAGAATAAAGATGTCAAGTCAGGCAAAAGTATCGCTTTGATAAGCTATTTTTACCTCATAGGTGTTCTTATCGCATACCTTACAAATTCTGATAAAAAAAGTAAGTTTGCTTATTTTCATATTAGACAATCTTTAGGACTCTGGCTTTCATTTATGGGCTTAGGGTATCCTATTGGATATTTTGATAATTGGCAAATCACATTTTCATTTTGGATGGCCTTCGGTATTTTATTTGTTTATGGGTTTTCAACAGCTCTTTCTGGAAAAATGATACCAATTCCACTTGTTGGAAAAATATATCAAAAAGTATTTAAAAAAATTCATTAAATGAGTAAAGAACTACCCTTAGAATACATCTCTAGACCTTCAGTATTAAAAGAAAATGCGCCGTTGTTAATTATGCTTCATGGCTATGGAAGTGATGAAAATGATTTGTTTTCATTTGCGAATGAACTTCCTGAAGAACTGTTTATAATTTCACTCAAAGCTCCTTACTCATTACAACCTCATGGAAACGCTTGGTATGCTATTAATTTTGATGCAGAGCAAAACAAATGGAATGACAACGATGAAGCTAAATTATCAATGGAAATACTCATTAAATGCATTGATATGGCCTGTGAAACATACCCAGTTAATAAAAATAATATATCCTTACTGGGATTCAGTCAAGGTACAATATTGGGAATGGCTACAGCATTAAACCACCCCTCCAAAATAAAAAATGTGATTGGATTGAGTGGATACATAAACCACGATATACTCCCTAAAAATACTAACGACTTAGACTATTCAAATTTAAACTTTTATTGTTCACATGGAACTGTAGATCAAGTCATCCCAATAGATTGGGCACGACAAACCCCCGTATTTCTTAAGTCACTGAATATAAAACATACCTATAGTGAATTTCCTGTAGGACATGGGGTCACTCCAAACAACTTCTACGAGCTAAGAGATTGGATCTCAACTAAAATTTAGTAGTGATTAATCAATAATTGGATTTTAAAGTTAGAAAATACAACTTTAATCCATTGAGGTATGTGATTTAAATAACGGCATCATTGGTTTCCAATTTTTCAATTTTGGTCTTGAATTTTTTGATATCAGTTTCGTACTTATCAATAATACTTTTAGAATTAACATACTGAAATACATTAACTAAAAGAGAAAACAGTAGAAGGTATAATAAGATGTTTTTTTTCATTTTAAATAGATATTTGTAATTGATCATAAGCAATTTTCACATTGTGAGGAAGTGTTTTTTCGACTTCATCGTGAAAACCTAAATGATGACTAATATGAGTTAAATAAGCTTTTTTAGGGTTTACTAATTTTATAAAAGCTAATGCTTCTTCAAGGTTAAAATGGGATACGTGGGGTTCAATACGCAAGGCGTTAATAACCAAAACATCTAGGTTTTTAAGTTTCTCAACTTCTGCTTCTGAGATAGTTTTAGCATCGGTTATGTAAGCAAAATCATCAATTCTATAGCCAAATATTGGCAAAGTGTTATGCAATACATTAATAGGAATAATAGTTTTATTTCCAGTCGTAAAAGAATTTTTTGAGATTTGATGATCATTCAACGAAAGTACTCCTGGATATTTATTTTCTTTCTTAAAAATATAATCAAATCGTTTGTAAAGCGACTTCAAAACACGCTCATCGGCGTAAATATCAATAGCACCCTGTCTGTAAAAAAAGGGCCTTAAATCGTCCAAACCAGCAGTATGATCACTGTGTTCATGAGTAAAAAGAACAGCGTTAATTTCAGTACATTCGGTTCGTAACAACTGTTGTCGGAAGTCTGGACCACAATCAATTAAAATTGAGAAATCAGTCCATTGAACTAAAATAGAAACTCGAAGACGTTTATCTTTGGGGTTATCACTTAGACAAACAGGATGATTACTACCTATAATAGGAATGCCTTGAGATGTACCAGTGCCTAAAAATGTGATTTTCAATTCGTTTTTAATTTTAACAAAAATAGTCTATTTTTTTTTGTAAGATTATCTAAAATGGTACATTTGTTTATAACCAACTCCTTAAATTCGAAGATGGAAATAACCCTTAAAGGAGATGCTAAAATAGAAAGCATCCCATCACTAAAAGACAAAGCTTTAAGAATTAATCTAAATGAGAATATATACGGCACTTTTGCCGAGATAGGTGCTGGACAAGAAACAGTAAGGCAATTTTTCAGAGCTGGTGGTGCATCCGGGACTATTGCAAAAGCAATGTCTGCTTACGATAAATCCTTTAGTGATGCTATTTATGGAAATGAAAAAAATCAACGCTATGTAACCGAAGATCGTTTAAAGAAAATGTTAACTCACGAAGTTAAACTTATTGAAGACAGACTTTCTAGAGATGACTATCCTAATAAAATGTTTTTTAGCTACGCAAACACAGTGGCCACAATAGATTTCGCAAAACGCTTTAAAGGCCATGGATGGGTTGGAATTAAATACCAAATTGATTCAGAACAAGAAGAGTATAACGAGATCACACTTCATATACGTTTTAAAGAAACAGATGCTCGCTTACAACAAGAAACACTTGGCAAATTAGGTACTAATTTAATTTATGGAGCTTACTATAAATACAATCAACCTAAAAAACTTTTAAGATACCTCTACGACCACATAGATAAAGACCAGCTAGAAATTGATACCATAAATTTCTCAGGTCCAGATTTTAAAGAGGTAGACAACAGATTAATGAGTTTACAGTTATTGAAAAATGGAATGACAGATGCGGTTATGTTTTCACCTGATGGAAACAATGTATTACCTGCTCGCGTGTTGTACAAGAAAAATATACTGGCCTTTAGAGGTAGCTTTAGACCTGTGACTAAAGTAAACATGGACATGTACGAGAAATCGTATGAGATGTTTATCAATGAAAACAAAGTGCAAAAAGAAAAGACTCAAGTCGTATTTGAAATTACACTATCAAACCTAAGAGCATCCGGAGGGGAGATTGACGAACAAGATTTCATGGATCGAGCAAGACTACTTTGTTCTCTGGGACAAACTGTTTTGATATCCAACTTTCAGGAGTACTACAAACTCGTGGAGTACTTTAACTTATACTCAAAAAACCGTATGGGATTGGCCATGGGAATCAATAATTTGATTGATATTTTTGACGAAAAATATTATCGTCATTTAAGTGGTGGTATTTTAGAAGCCTTTGGCAAACTTTTTTATAAAGATTTAAAAGTTTATTTATACCCAATGCTAAATGAAAACAAAACAATGACCACTAGTGATGACCTTAAAGTACATCCTCGAATGAAAGAACTCTATAAGTTCTTTAAATTTAATGGTAAACTGGTAGATATAAAAAATTATGATCCAGAGATACTTAATATTTTCTCGAGAACAGTTCTCAAAATGATCTCTAAGGATGAGGAAGGTTGGGAAAAAATGCTTCCTGAGGGAGTCGCTGATATTATTAAAGAGCAAAAACTATTTGGCTACCAAGACTAATTAAATAAAAAAAGCGACCAAATGGTCGCTTTTTTTATTTTAATATTTGAGATGTATGTTCCTTTGTTTTTACTTTGACAATAATGTCTTCTATAAGGCCATCCGCATCAATTACAAATGTAGTTCTATGTATACCATCATATTCTTTACCCATAAACTTTTTTGGCCCCCAAACACCAAATGCATTAATAACTGTTTTATCCTCATCAGCTAATAATGGATAAGGAAATCCGTATTTTTCTTTAAAGTTACTCTGTCTTTTTGCACTGTCAGCACTGACACCTAATACGTCATAACCTAAGGTCGTAAAACGGCTGTAGTTATCGCTTAAATTACACGCCTCAACGGTGCAGCCTGGAGTGCTGGCTTTGGGATAGAAAAACAACACTAGTTTTTTACCTTTATAGTCCGCTAAAGAAATGCTGTTTCCAGCTTCATCTAAAGATTGAAAATTTGGGGCCGTATCGCCTACTTGTAATGTTGTCATAATTAGTATCTTTGTTTGTTATTACAAAGATAGAAGAATGACAAAAACTGAGAAGGTAAATTTTGTTATAAAAACCTTAAAAGATTTTTACCCTGAAATCCCCATCCCCCTTGACCATAAAGATCCGTACACACTTTTAATTGCGGTCTTGCTCTCTGCTCAATGCACAGATGTTCGTGTCAATAAAATTACACCACTATTATTCGTAAAAGCAGATAATCCCTATGACATGGTCAAATTAACTGTTGAAGAAATCAAAGAAATCATAAGGCCTTGCGGATTATCGCCAATGAAAAGTAAAGGAATTTATGGATTGTCAAAAATTATTATAGAATCACATAACGGATTGGTACCACAAAGTTTTACAGATTTAGAAGCCTTGCCTGCCGTGGGACATAAAACGGCAAGCGTTGTGATGGCTCAAGCTTTTGGAGTGCCTGCTTTCCCTGTAGACACACATATTCACCGTTTAATGTACCGTTGGAACCTTACTAACGGTAAAAATGTTACTCAGACAGAAAAAGATGCTAAACGATTGTTCCCTGAAGAATTATGGAATGACCTTCACCTTCAGATAATTTGGTACGGGCGTGAATATTCACCCGCTCGCGGATGGAATTTAGAAGCGGATATAATTACAAAAACCATTGGAAGGAAAACAGTAATTGATGGGTATTACAAATAAAAATCCTGATTAAAATCAGGATTTTAAGTTCACATACTAATTAAGAATCGTTTCAAATTTCAAACCTTTGTAAATAGAGACTTTATAAGCTTTTGAAAAATTCAAAAGAAAATTTATAGTTTCTGTTTGAGGTTTAAAATCATTTGAATGTGTGTTTTTTTTAGAGTAAATTTTTGCCATGAGCCTGTCATATTTAGTTAGTTAGTTATGAGTATAACGACAAAAAAATTAAATTATTTTATCAAAACTTAATTTGTTAAAATAATATTATTTGATTCAATTAATTTTCGAAGATTAATCAAGGCATAGCGCATTCGTCCCAAGGCCGTATTAATAGAGACAGATGTGTTTTCTGATATTTCTCTGAAGCTCATATCGTTATACATTCGCATTTTAAGCACCGTTCGCTGATCTTCAGGAAGTTCTTCTACTAAGTTTCTGATATCATCATGAATTTGGGAACGAACTAATTCCGCTTCAGCATTTAAACTCCCATCACTTAATACTGAAAATATATCAAAATCTCCACTGTTATTAAATTTAGGCATACGGTTGTTTTTTCTGAAATAATCGATCACCAAGTTGTGTGCTATTCGCATGACCCAGGGTAAAAACTTACCCTCTTCATTATACTTGCCAAGTTTTAACGTTTTAATTACTTTGATAAAGGTGTCTTGGAATACGTCTTCAGTAACATCTCTGTCATAAACTTTTGAAAAAATAAAGCTATAAAGGCGTTGTTGGTGTCTGTTTATTAGGACTGTAAGGGAGGATTCATCTCCATTAATATAATTGCTGACAAGTACAGCGTCGCTTAAAGATTTTGGATTCATAACGTAACTTTTTTTTGTACACACAGAGTGTGCTAGGTTCTTAAAAAAATAAAAAAGTAATGTTATGCTATAAGCTTAAATTTAACGTTAGGTCCAAATATAAGAACATTCTCGCTTTGTATACAAATTTATTGGGTTTTTTTAACATGAAGAAGATCCAGAAGGCTTTAATAATTTTTATAATAATGGTATCTTTGTGATCAAATTTCAAATTAATTAATGTCACAAGACCTTTCAAAGCTAAGTCCAAAAGAATACATTCTAATAAAAGGAGCAAAACTTCATAATCTTAAGAATATTGATGTTGTTATACCTCGTCATAAATTAGTAGTAATTACCGGGCTTTCTGGGTCTGGAAAATCTAGCTTGGCTTTTGACACTTTATATGCTGAGGGTCAACGACGTTATGTAGAAAGTTTATCTAGTTATGCTCGGCAGTTTCTTGGACGATTACATAAACCAAATGTTGACTATATTAAAGGAATCGCTCCTGCAATAGCGATTGAACAAAAAGTAAATTCTACCAACCCAAGATCTACCGTTGGAACAACAACAGAAATTTATGATTACTTAAAATTGGTATTTGCCCGCATTGGCAAAACTATTTCTCCAACCTCAAACAACATCGTAAAAAAAGACACAACTAGCGATGTTATAAAATATATTAAAACACTTAATATCGGAGACAAACTTCTACTACTTGCTCCAATCCACTTAGAAGAAGGGCGAACACTAGAAAACAAACTGCAAGCACTTATTCATCAAGGGTTTGCAAGAATTAAAGTAGGTAATAGCGTTGAACGTATTGAACAAATCGAAGATTTTAAAAAAAGTTCTGAAACAATTAATCTAGTAGTAGATAGAGTTATTGTCAAAGATGATACAGACTTTTACAATCGTTTAGCAGATGCTATTGAAATGGCTTTCTTTGAAGGAAAAGGGCGCTGTGTAATTGAACAAATAAAAGATTCGAAATACCGCGAGTTTAGCAATTCATTTGAACTAGATGGTCAAAAGTTTCTAGAGCCTAACTCACACCTATTTAGTTTCAATAACCCATATGGTGCCTGTCCAAAATGTGAAGGTTATGGGGACGTGATTGGTATTGATAAAAGTTTAGTAATTCCAAATACCTCACTTTCAGTCTATGAAAATGCCCTTTTTCCATGGCGAGGAGAGACTATGAAGTACTACAGAGACCTTCTTGTCAATAATAGTCATAAGTTTGACTTTCCAATCCATAAACCCTATTTTGAATTAGAACCAAAAGATCAAAAATTACTTTGGACTGGCAACAGTCATTTCACAGGACTTAACTCCTTTTTTGAAGAACTAGAATCTAAGGCATATAAGGTTCAAAATCGCGTGATGTTGTCTCGTTATCGTGGAAAAACTAAATGCAGTGAATGCGGTGGGAAAAGGTTAAGAAAAGAAGCTAATTACGTAAAAGTTGGGGACGCCTCTATTTCTGAACTAGTTGAAATGTCACTAAAAGATTTAAAACACTTTTTTGAAAATCTAAAATTAGAATCCAAAGACAAAGAGATAGCAAAACGTCTCTTAAAAGAAATTCATAACCGCTTAGATTTCTTAACAAATGTTGGGCTCGATTATTTAACTCTAAACAGGAAATCAAATACACTTTCAGGGGGAGAAAGCCAACGAATAAATCTCGCTACTTCGCTTGGAAGTAGTCTTGTGGGATCAATGTATATCTTAGACGAGCCAAGTATTGGTCTTCACTCTAAAGACACTGAGCGTCTTATTAATGTACTCAACGCCTTGCGAGATTTAGGAAATACTGTTATAGTCGTTGAACATGATGAAGCGATTATGGAATCTGCCGATTATATAATTGATATTGGACCAGAAGCAGGTACGTTTGGTGGTGAGGTTATGGCTAGTGGTAGCTATAAATCACTTCTAAAAAGCAATACTTTAACCGCTCAATACCTCAACGGGGCTCTAAAAATAGAGGTGCCTAAAAAAAGAAGGAAATCTAAATACTACATAACAATAAAAGGAGCTAGAGAACATAATTTAAAAAATATTGATGTGAAATTACCGTTAAACATGTTAACGGTTGTCACTGGAGTCTCTGGGAGTGGTAAAAGCACATTGGTTAAAAAGATCTTATACCCAGCACTGCTTAAATTAATTGGAGGCTATGGGGAAAAAGCAGGTGAATTCACCTCAATTGACGGGAATTTTAGTACGGTTAAATTTATAGAGTTTATTGATCAAAACCCTATTGGACGCTCATCAAGATCCAACCCAGTAACCTATATAAAAGCCTATGATGATATTCGTGCTTTATTTGCGAAACAAAAGCTAAGTGTTTTAAGAAACTACCAACCCAAACATTTCTCTTTTAATGTTGACGGAGGGCGTTGTGATACTTGTAAAGGCGAAGGTGCTGTCACCATTGAAATGCAATTTATGGCTGATGTTCAACTTAGATGTGATGCTTGCAATGGAAAACGTTTCAAAAAACAAATATTAGAAATCAAATTTCATACTAAAAATATAGATGATATTTTAAAGATGACTATTGATGATGCCGTTGCGTTTTTCGATACCCATAAAGTTCCTAGAATAAAAACTAAGCTTCAACCGCTTCAAGATGTTGGACTTGGGTATGTAACTTTAGGACAAAGTTCTTCTACCCTTTCTGGAGGAGAAGCACAACGAATAAAATTAGCCTCTTTTTTAGGTAAAGGATCAAAATCAGAAACAGGCTTATTTATTTTTGATGAACCAACAACTGGACTTCATTTTCACGATATTAAAAAACTTTTAAAATCCTTTAATGCATTAATTGAGAACGGACACTCTATATTGGTAGTTGAGCATAATCTAGAACTTATTAAATGTGCAGATCATGTCATAGACCTAGGCCCGGAGGGTGGGGCAAACGGTGGCTGTCTTTTAGCAGAAGGCACTCCCGAAATTGTATCAAAGATTTCTAACTCATCAACTGGTAATTTTTTAAAGAACAAACTAGCTTAAATTTTCGTAAACTAATATTTATTTATTAAAAATATGTGTTTGGCACGCTGTTTGATAATTAGTTTATAAGTAAGTTTTTTTTACAACAATAAAATAATTTTAGTTAGTTAGTTAGTTAGTTAGTTAGTTAGTTGAAAGCTCCGTAGTTGAATATCCTAAATCACTACGGAGCTTTTCTGTTTAATCAATAAGCTTTTCGGACAGCTTTAGGGTTAAATACTTACGGCTATAGCGCTCAAGACCTTTCGAGTTTACTTCTAAGTTATTACTCTTATAAGCTTCAAAATGACTTAATAAACAAATGCGAAGGGATTCTGCCTCAGCATACTTAAAATAGGTGCCACTACAGGTCGACGTTAAGATATCTTCTATATCAGACTGTTGTGGGCCAAGGGCTATAATAGGCCGCTTAGACGCCATATACTCAAACAGTTTAGCTGGGATTATATACTGTGTTTCTTTAGAGTCTTCTTCTATAAGCAGTAATAACTGACTGTTTTTTTGATACAATAAAGCCTCACTATGAGAAATATACCCAATCCTACGGGTATATACATCCAGACCAAAAGCCTTTATGGAGTCTAAAACACTCTCACTTACGTGACCAATTAAATTTAATTGAAAAAGATCAGAAAACTCCGTAGACTGATTGACCATTTCAGAAATAACTTTCCATAAAACATGAGGGTTTCTGCCCTCAAGCAGGGAGCCAACATGAGACAAAGTGAACTTTGAATCTAGCTTGCTGTTTTCATTAATTTGAAAGTCATAGCCATTGGTAATAACGAATATAGGCGTTGTTGTGAGTTTGGAGAATATTGTTTTCGTTTGTGGACTTGTTACCATAATTTCGTCAGCTCCTCTAAGAATTGATGCTTCTAGCTGATCGTGCTTCCTTTTAGATAGAGAGGTAAGTTTTAATTTTTTATGATAGCCTATCTGAGTCCATGGGTCTCTAAAGTCTGTAATCCATTTAAGCTGGTGCATTTGCTTTAACTGTAACCCAATTAAATGCAGACTATGCGGAGGCCCTGTGGTAATAATTGTATCAATTTCATGGGTTTTGATATAATCAGATAAAAAAGAAACTGAAGGTTTTACCCATAAAACTCTCGCATCCGGAATGAAAAAATTACCTCGAATAAATAAAAGAATTTTTTCTAAAATTGTTTGTTTTTTATGCCCAGTAATTATTCCCTTAGACAGTTCGCTCGTTTTTGACTTAGAGATTAGTTGAGCCCATTTATAAGGCTCATTAATTGGTGTTTGTATCACTTCTAACTTTGAACTCACCTCTGAAACCATCGTTGTATCCATAATTGGATAAATTGGATTTTTAGGACAATAAACGATGGGTTCTATTCCAAATTCAGGTAAATACTTCACAAACTTTAACCATCTTTGAACACCAGGACCACCTGCAGGAGGCCAATAATATGTGATTATGAGAACTTTTTTCACGATTGTATCCTATAAATTAAAACTACTTGAACAAGAATTAAAACCAACAGCATAATAGTACTTATTAAGGCAATATTAGCCCCTGTTTTGATAACTAATGGATGAAAGCTAAAAACAATTTGATGAGTCCCCTTAGGGATTTCTAGCCCCCTTAGTACATAGTTAACGTTATGGTGATCCACTTTTACACCATCCATAGTTACATCCCATCCGTGCTTATAATAGATTTCAGAAAAGACAGCGAATCCATCGGAAGCATTGTTAGACTCATAAACCAGCTTGTTAAGCTTATAATCTACTAATTTTATGACAGCCGTTGAATCTTTCTTGTAATTTTTAGAAGGAAATTCGGACTTTTTGGATATAGCTGTAAATTTTGTGTTAATCGAATCTAAAGCCATTATTTCTTCATCTGCCGTTTGTACAGCCTTAACAGAATTTACAAACCATGCATTTCCATTACTTTCGTCATTTTTAAAATAACTTAAAACATCCTTATTGTCTTTGTATATGACATATTTAGTGTTTAACATATTAAGTACTTCAAAATTATTTTTGTCAATATGAAATTCTTGTAACTCTTGGAAGCGTCTTAGTTTGGCAGCATGGTACCCCCCTATTGCATTATGGAAATAAGAGGTTTGCGTTGAACTATTCGATAGGTCTAAAACTCTGTAGGTGGTTGTGTCTTTTAATATTTCTTTGTCAATTGTACTTAACTGATAAGGCTTATCTACTTTAACGGCACTGACAAAATCATCACTATTTACATACCTACGATCCACCCCAACTAAATCTAAAACAAGGACTAATGCTAGAAAAGTAATTGTGATGTTTTGAGATATTTTCTGCTTTAAATAGGCAAAAATTAAGGCGCCAGCTGCTAGCACAAAAAGTAAAGTTCTTAGCGTGTCGTCTGAGAAAATACCACTACGATCCATTCGTATAGCTTCTACGAAAGAAGCTCCGTAATACTGCATAAACTGCCCATCGGATGCCCCAACAAAGTCAAAGAATGAATTTTTAAATACGAGAAATATTACAGAAATTCCAACCAAAATAGCGGAGGCCTTTTTAAGAGCATCCAACTTGGTTTTAAAAATCACCTCTTTATTAAATACTTGAGCAAGTCCTAAAGTAGCTAGTAATGGAATACATAATTCTAAGATAACCTGAATAGAGCTAACTGCTCTAAACTTATTATACAAAGGAACATAGTCAATGAATAAATCCGTTAAAAACGATAGGTTTTTACCATAGGACAACAGTAGTGATACTAAAACACCTATTATTAACCACCATTTAAAACGGCCGTGATACAAGAACAAGGCCAATACAAAAAGAAAGATAACAACAGCTCCTATGTAGGCCGGAGCTTCTACAATAGGTTGATCTCCCCAATACATAGGGGCTTGTTTGGATTCTTGAAGCGCTTGTAAAGGAGTGGCTCCAAGGGCCCTGTAAGCCTTATACGTTTCAGATTCTTTCCCGAGGTTCTCACGATTCCCACCCCCCATAAAACGAGGGATAAAAAGGTTAAAAGTCTCTAAAATTCCATAACTAAATTGAGTGATATAGGCCTTGTCTAATCCAGAACTTTGTTCATTTACACTTCCGTCAAAATTAATTGTTAACTCGCTTTTACTTCTAGTACTTTCTTTGGCATAAGAGCTTGTAGCTAACAAATTGGTTGCATTCATTCCGAGTGCTAAAAAAGCGGCTACAAAAAGAACAACTGATGCCTTGAAAAAGGCAGGTAGTTCATTTGATTTAATAGCCTGAACAAGGTACGAAACTCCTAAAATTAAAATTAATATGAATAGATAATAGGTCATTTGCGGGTGATTGGTCACCAACTCAAGACCTGAGGCAATTGCGGTTAAGGAAAAGCCTATAAGATATCGCTTTTGAAAAGTTAAAATAATTCCTGACAACACCAAAGGCATATAGGCAATTGCATGCGCTTTAGAGTTATGTCCAACTCCTAAAATAATTATTAGATAGGTTGAGAATCCAAAAGCTAGAGCTCCAAAAGCAGCCATTCGATACTCAATTTTTAATACGAGTAATAATATATAAAACCCTATCAAATATAAGAAAAGATAATCCGCAGGGCGTGGTAAAAATCGAAGCGCTAAATCTAGATTTTTTATATAGTTATGGGGATATTTAGCACCTAACTGGAAAGTCGGCATGCCTCCAAAGGCACTATTTGTCCAATAGGATTCAGAGTCATAAGCATCACGAAAATCAATGTGTTGCTTAGCCATTCCTGTGTACTGCACAATATCACTTTGATAAATTTTTTGTCCTTTCAGGACTGGACTGAAATATAATAAAGATACTATGATAAACCCAAAAATGACTAAAAGATGTGTTCCTGATTTTTTCAAGTTAGTATTCATTAATTGATTTATTTATTGATTTATTTATTCAACATCTTCATAATCAACATACTCTCCAACATCATGTTTTGATGCTTTTGAATTTGGCATTTTATCAATACTTGTTTCTCCTTCTTTTTGACTGGGTTGTTTGGGAGAAGATTGGTTTCTAAAATGAGCTTCCGCTTTTTTAGTAACCGTACGTACTATGTAAGGCGCAAGTAAGCGCATTACGTACTTGAAGACTGTGTAAACTAAAATAAAAATTAGAATCGTTCTAACGAATCCAATGATAGACGCATCTTGTAACATCGGTAGATTATTTTGCCAAAAATACAATTCTTATTTTTATTAGTTAAATAAATCTATAAAATGATTTCTGAAAACTAAAAAGTTAAATCCAATTTAATAATTTAATATGCAGTAATTATAAATATAAAAAAAATATGTAGGTTTGATAAAAGCATTTAAAATGAAAAATACACATAAGCTCATATTTACACTCGTCCTCTGTTGTCAATTTACAACAACACAGGCTCAGTATACAGATGTTATAAATTCAAACAGGCCTGGTGCATCACAAAGTGCTTTCTCTGTTGGCACTAAGGTTCTGCAGTTTGAGTTAGGCCCCTATTTAGTGAAAGAAAAAAGAAGTTTATATCCAAATTATGAAGTGTCAGGCTATGGTGTTGACTTTGCGGTACATTATGGCATTTGGAAAGAAGCTTTAGAACTCAATGTACAAGGTACTTATCAAAATGACACGCAGTCATTTACTTCAAATGCAGAGGTAGATAGAACGCGAGCAAATTTTAAAAACCTTAACATTGGAGTCAAGTACTTGGTTTATGATCCTAATAAAAATAAAGATGACAAACCTAATCTTTACAGCTATCATGCCAACAGAGGCTTTAAATGGTCTAGTTTAATTCCAGCAGTATCCGTGGCAGGAGGCGTAAATTTTGACACTAAAAATAATCCGTACACGGCAGCTACTGTGGATGGTCTTAGTTATCGTGGAGTTTTGATTACACAAAACAATTTTGCTGGTGGATGGGTCGTTGTTACAAACTTTATGCTGGACCGAATTGGAAGTGACCAAACAGATTTAAATTATATACTAAGCTTAACCCATTCATTTAATCCAAAATGGGTCATGTTTGCAGAAACTCAAGGGATTAAAAGTGATTTTTATGCTGATAATTTATTTCGCTTTGGAGGGGGGTATTTGTTAGGTAAAAATTTACAATTAGACACTGCCCTAACCCTAAACATTAAAGACACTCCGTCTGTATTAAATATTAGTTTTGGCGCCTCTTACAGAATAGACAGACACGATACTTCAAATTGAAACAAAAACAAGTCAAATACAAAACAGTTGAGTAATTTTGATTAATTCGAAACGCTATGATATGTATTAAAGAGGCAACTTCTAAGAAGGATATTAAAACATTTGTTAAGTTTCCCTTTTCTATTCATAAAAACTCCAAGTATTGGGTTCCGCCAATTATAAGTGAAGAAGTTAAAATTTTTGACAAGAAAAAAAATCCTGTTCTTTTAGATTCAGATGTCAGGCTATTTCTTGCTTATAAAAACGAAGTTCTAGTAGGGCGTGTAGCTGCTATAATTAATTGGATTGAAGTAAACGAACAAGGCCTGAGGAAGATGCGTTTTGGTTGGATGGATATGATTGATGATCTTGAGGTCACTAAAGCACTCCTAAGTAAAGTTAATTCGATAGGGAAGGCTCATAATATGGAATATATGGAAGGGCCTATCGGTTTCTCTAATTTAGATAAAGTTGGGGTGCTAACTTACGGATATCAAGAAATTGGGACGATGATTACTTGGTATAATCCCCCCTATTATGTGGATCATTTTAATAAACTAGATTATAAAGTAGAAAAAGAATACGTAGAGCATAAATTTAAAGTTAAAGATATATTATTTGAAACCCACGAACGCCTTCAAGGACTTATTAAAAAACGTTACAATTTAAGAGCCTTATCTTTTAATAAAACAAAAGATGTATTAGCCTATGCCGATAGAATGTTTGACTTATTTAACGATAGCTTTGCGAGTTTATCTTCTTTTGTAAAAATATTAGATATTCAAAAAGACGATTTGAAAAAGAAGTTCTTGACCTTTATAAATCCTGAATACATAAAGTTCGTTGTAAATGAATCAGATGAATTAGTTGCTTTTTCAGTAATTATGCCCTCATATTCAAAAGCCTTTCAGAAAATAAATGGCAACTTATTTCCGTTTGGACTTTTCCATATTATTAAAGCGAAAAAGTCTAAAACAGTTGATTTATATTTAATAGGCGTACACCCTAAATATCAAAAAAAAGGGGTTCATGCTATTATTTTTAATGAGTTCCAAAAAACATTGGAAAAGAACAAAATTTCAGAATGCAGAATAACCCCTGTTTTAGCTAATAATTTAGCCATGAGAAATATGTGGACTGATTACAAGTTAAAATTGATCAAAAAACGATGCACATTTAGAAAAGATCTTAGCTAACATGTAAAACTAGACGCCCGTTGCTGCAGCAACAGAGGCAGACAATCGTTTATAAACCCCTTTTTCCAAGCGTTCTTTTATCACAGAAAAGGCATTAAGTGTTACCTCCACATCAATTAACGTATGCATTGAAGTTGGAATCAATCTTAACAAAATCATTCCTTTAGGGATAACTGGATACACCACAATGGAGCAGAAAACCCCATGGTTTTCTCGTAAATCTTTAACCAAAGTCATTGCTTCGGGGATACTCCCTTGAAGGTAAACAGGTGTTACACAACTTTGTGTTTGTCCTAAATCAAATCCTCTATTTCTTAATCCTGTTTGTAGAGCATTTACAATAACCCAAAGCTTCTCTTTCAGCTCGGGCATTGTTCTAATCATATCCAAACGCTTTAAAGCCCCTTTCACCAATTGCATTTGCAACGATTTCGCAAACACTTGTGATCTTAAGTTATATTTTAAATAATCTATAATTTCTTTATCTGCAGCTATAAATGCCCCTGTACTTGCCATAGACTTAGCAAAAGTGGCAAAATATACATCTATATCATCTTGAACTCCTTGCTCCTCTCCTGCTCCAGCCCCTGTTTTTCCAAGCGTTCCAAAACCATGAGCATCATCCACTAAAAATCTGAAGTTAAACTTCTTTTTAAGGTCTACAATTTCCTTAAGTTTCCCTTGCTCTCCTCGCATCCCAAAAACGCCTTCAGAAATCACAAGAATTCCGCCACCCGTTTGCTCGGCCATTTTAGTGGCTCTTTCCAAGTTTTTCTCTAAGCTTTCAATATCGTTGTGTTTATATGTAAAACGTTTTCCTAGGTGCAAACGAACTCCGTCAATAATACAGGCATGTGCATCAACATCATAAACGATAATATCGTCTTTTGAAACTAAGGCATCAACGGTAGACATGATACCTTGGTATCCAAAATTCAAAAGATATGAAGCCTCTTTACTTACAAATTCGGCCAATTCGTTTTGTAATTGTTCGTGAAATGTAGTGTGACCAGACATCATACGAGCTCCCATAGGATAGGCAGAGCCATATTCACTAGCAGCTTCAGCATCTACCTTTCTAACTTCAGGATGATTAGCCAATCCTAAATAGTCATTTATACTCCACGTTATCACTTCCTTTCCCTGAAATTTCATTCGATTAGAAATCGAACCTTCTAATTTGGGAAATATAAAATATCCTTCAGCTTGGCTCGCCCATTTACCTAAGGGTCCTTTATTTTTATATATTTTTGCGAATAAATCTTTAATCATGGCTTTAAAATATAATTCATATTAAAGTTATGAATTAATATTATTAATTCATAACTATTTTAACATATTAAGCAATTTATATGTAATAAAGACCAAGTAAAACCCTAGAGTCTATTTAATAAATTATAAAGATTTGGAGTTGAAATTTGAGTTAGCATTTGTATGAGCATCATAGAAACCTTGTTCTTCCATCCATTGGTCATTATATATTTTACTCATGTATCTAGAACCATGGTCTGGAAAAACTACAACTACAATATCTTTTGATTTGAATGTCTTTTTTTCATTAAGTTGTTTTACTGCCTGAATTGCGGCTCCTGAAGTATATCCCGCAAATAAACCCTCCTTAATCGACAATTCTCTTGCGGTGTGAGCGCTTTCCTCATCAGAAACTTTTATGAATTCATCAATAATATCAAAATTAATTGTTGAAGGTATCAAGTTTTTTCCAAGACCTTCAATGCGATAAGGATATATTTCGTTGACGTCTAACTCCTTAGTTTCGTGGTATTTTTTCAATACAGAGCCATATGCATCAACTCCAATGATCTTAATAGCTGGATTTTGTTCTTTTAAATATTTTGCAGTTCCTGATAAAGTACCACCTGTCCCAGTACAGACCACTAAATGAGTGATTTCTCCCTGAGTTTGTTCCCAAATTTCTGGTCCAGTTGTTTGATAATGTGCCTCAATGTTTAGGCTATTGAAATATTGATTAATATAAAAAGAGCCTTCCATTTCTTTATGTAATCGCTTCGCTACCTCGTAATAAGATCGTGGATCATCAGGCTCAACATGAGCTGGACATACATGCACTTCAGCCCCCATACTTTTTAACATATCAATTTTGTCCGAGGATGATTTAGAACTTACGGCTAAAACACATTTATAGCCTTTGACAATACTAACCATTGCAATACTAAACCCTGTATTTCCAGACGTAGTTTCAATTATCGTATTTCCAGGTTTTAGAAGACCCTTTTTCTCGGCCTCTTCAATGATGTGAAGTGCAATTCTATCTTTGGATGATTGGCCAGGGTTAAAACATTCTAATTTGGCCAAAAATGTCCCTGGAACATGATCAACAATTCTGTTTAGCTTAACCATTGGCGTATCACCAACAAGCTCTAAAACACTGTCATTAATAAGTTTATTTTTTTTCACAAAATTGGGGTATATACCCAAACTTACAAAAAATAATTTGAAATTTAGTGCAAAATGGATTCTAGACTAAATATAAACGCATACTCAGAAGCTACTTCTTTTAAAGTCTCAAAACGACCAGAAGCACCTCCGTGACCTGCATCCATATTAGTTTGAAGATACAGTTGAGATGTGTTCTTGTCCTGATTTCTTAAGCGCGCAACCCATTTCGCTGGCTCCCAATACTGTACTTGAGAGTCATGTAAGCCCGTTGTAACTAACATATTGGGATACAACTGATTCGTAACATTATCATATGGAGAATACGATTTCATGTAATCATAATACTCTTTTTTATTTGGGTTCCCCCACTCATCATATTCGCCTGTGGTAAGAGGAATACTGTCATCCAACATTGTAGTAACAACATCTACAAAAGGAACTTGAGATACCACGCCATTATATAATTCAGGAGCTAAGTTTATGATAGCCCCCATTAAAAGCCCTCCAGCACTCCCTCCCATCGCATAATGATGTTTGGCGGAAGTATAATTATTTTTAATTAAATATTTTGAGCACGCAATAAAATCTAAAAATGTGTTTTTCTTTTTAAATAATTTCCCGTCTTCATACCATTGGCGTCCTAAATACTCCCCTCCTCTAACATGCGCAATCGCAAAAATAAATCCTCTATCTAAAAGACTCATTCTAACTGTAGAAAAATAAGGATCAATAGTGGATCCATAAGAACCATAAGCATACAGAAGTAGTGGGGTCTTAGCGGTTTTTTTTGTTTTGATATGACGTACTATAGAAATAGGAACTTTAGTGCCATCTAAAGCAGAGGCCCATACACGCTCAGAAGTATAGTTTTCTTTTTTAAACTTCCCTCCTAAAACCTCTTGCTCTTTTTTTACTGTTTTAGATTTTGTTACCATATCAAAATCAATTACTGAAGATGGTGTGGAGAGCGACTGGTAGCCATACCTCAAAATGTTTGTGTCAAAATCAATATTAGATGATGTGTAAGCGGTATATGTTTCGCTTTCAAAAGGAAGATAGTAGCTATCGGCTCCATCCCAACGAGAAATCTTAATTTGATTCAATCCATTTTCGCGTTCTGAAATCACTAAAAAGTCTTTAAAAATCTCAATATCTTCAAGCAAAACAGACTCTCTATGTGGAATAACATCAACCCAATAGTCCTTTTGAGTATGACTATCTGGTGTTTTTGAAAGTTTAAAGTTTTTAGCACCATCGGCATTAGATACAATGTAAAAATCAGATTCGTAGTGTGAAATCCCGTATTCTAAGCCTCGTGTTCTTGGTTGAAATATCTTAAAATCACCATTTGGTGTGTCTGCCTTTAAAATCTGATACTCCGTCGTTAAAGTGCTAAAACTACCAATTACTAAATATTTTTTAGACTTCGTTTTATAGACACTGACTCCAAATGTGTCGTCTAACTCTTTATATACTAATTCATCTAATTTTGGGTCCGTATTTAGCAGGTGTTTGTATATCGCTTCTGACCTTAGAGTTGTTTTATCTTTTAAGGTATAAAACAACGTTTTATTATCATTAGCCCAAGTACTACCACCTGTAGTATTGCTTATTTCTTCATTAAAAACTGTATTCGTTTTAAGATCTTTTATCTGAAGTTTATATTGACGCCTTCCAGTCGTATCCACTCCATAAGAAATCATATTATTGTTAGGGCTAATACTTAAACCAACCAATCTAAAATACGAATGGCCCTTAGCCATTTCATTACAATCAAACAATAACTCCTCACTAGCGCTTAACGATTCTTTTTTTCGTATATAAATAGGATAATCTTTACCCTTTTCAAACTTAGTAATATACCAGTAGCCATTATATTTGTATGGAACTGAACTATCATCTTCCTTAATCCTGGACTTCATTTCTTCAAACAGTGACACTTGAAAATTTTTTGTATGTGCCGTGTGAGCATTGTAATAGTCATTTTCTTTGTCCAGGTAGTCAATCACTTCAGGATTTTCTCTGTTATTTAACCAATAAAACTCATCATCCCTCACATCATTATGGATTGTTAAATTTTTAGGTATTTGTTTTGCTAATGGTGCATTTGGTAATTCAGACATTGATTTTTGAGTCTTAGTTTCACAAGAAAAAAGTGAACTTATTAAAATTATAGATATTAATTTGATTTTCGAAACAACTTGATATAGGGGTTTAATTTCCTGAAATTAAAAAAATAATTATGGTTTACTTAGAATTTCTAAAAGGTTTGTATGCATGGCATCTGAATAATCTAAATGTGTGACCATTCTAAGCTTTCCACCTCCCATATCGCTAACTAAAACATCATGTGCTTTTAATTTATTTAAAAACAATGTTTCGTCTATTTCAGGGTTTAGTTTAAATATCACAATATTTGTTTCCACAGGTTCTACACTAGAAACGGCCTCCAACTGTTTTAAAACTCCTGAAATCTCTTTAGCTTTTTGATGATCATCTTTGAGCCGATCGTATTGGTGGTCCAATGCATAGGATGCCGCTGCTGCAAGCAATCCAATTTGTCTCATGCCGCCGCCAAGCATTTTCCGTATTCTTAAAGCTTTATTCATTAAATCTTCGTTGCCTACCAAAACAGAGCCCACTGGTGCGCCCAAACCTTTACTAAAACAAACAGAAATTGTATCAAACACATCTCCGTATTGCTGCGTTGATTCAGACTTTGCAATAAGCGCGTTCCACAAGCGAGCGCCATCCAAATGAAGCCCTAATTTATGGGAATCACAAACGGATTTAATTTTTATAATTTCTTTATAATCCCAACAAGCGCCTCCACCTTTATTTGTCGTATTTTCTAATGTTACTAATGAGGTCAGTGGGCTGTGATAGAAGTCGGGTGGATTAATCGCAGCTTCAACTTGAGAAGCTGTCATCATACCTCTATGACCATCCACTAACTGACAAGAAACGCCACTATTAAAAGACACCCCACCACCTTCGTAATTATAAACATGAGAATACTTATCGCATATCAATTGCTCACCGGGCTGTGTATGTAATTTAATTGCAGTTTGATTTGCCATAGTTCCAGAGGGAAAAAAAAGTGCTCTTGGTTTTCCAAACATAGCTGCTACTCGTGCTTCTAAAGCGTTTACAGAGGGGTCTTCAGCATATACATCATCTCCCAACTTAGCGGTCATCATCGCCTCCATCATTCCTTTAGACGGCTTTGTAACTGTATCGCTTCTTAAATCTATTTGCATGAATTTTATTTTGGATATAAAACTACATATTATTTTAATTCTATGCTATAAATTCTATTTTTGTAATTATAAATAAATAAAATGATAACACAAGATCACATAAAAGATCTTTTTGAGCGCCTTGGTGCGTTAAGGAGGTATCTTTGACTTAGATGCCAAACGCATCGAAATTCAAAATGAAGAAGAAAAAACTTTTTCTCCTGACTTTTGGAACGACTCAAAAGCAGCCGAGCTGCTCATGAAATCTTTAAGAGTTAATAAAAAATGGGTAAGCGATTTTGAAAAAGCGCAAACCTATGCCGAAGAACTCGAAATTTTATATGACTTTTTTAAAGAAGGAGAAACGACTGCCGAAGAAGTTGAAAAACAATTTGAACTTAGTGCAAACTTTTTAGAGGATATTGAATTTAGAAATATGCTTTCGGAAGATGGTGACGGCTTAAGTGCTGTTTTGCAAATTACAGCTGGCGCAGGAGGCACTGAAAGTTGTGATTGGGCCTATATGCTCATGCGCATGTATGTCATGTACGCAGAAAAAAACAACTTTAAAGTCAAAGAGTTAAACTTACAAGACGGAGACGTTGCTGGAATAAAAACAGTGACCATTCAAATTGAAGGCGATTTTGCTTTTGGATGGCTCAAAGGTGAAAATGGGGTGCATCGATTGGTCCGTATTTCTCCTTTTGATAGCAATGCAAAGCGACACACCAGTTTTGCCTCTGTATATGTGTACCCGTTAGTGGATGACACTATTGAGATTGACATCAATCCTGCAGATATTGAAATTACAACAGCTCGTTCAAGTGGCGCAGGAGGGCAGAACGTAAACAAGGTAGAAACCAAGGTGCAACTAACACATAAACCTTCAGGGATTCAAATTTCATGCTCCGAAACACGTTCACAACACGACAACCGTTCAAGAGCAATGCAAATGCTAAAATCTCAGCTTTATGAAATTGAACTCAAAAAACAATTGGCTCAGCGAGAGGATATTGAAGCGGGGAAAATGAAAATTGAATGGGGCAGTCAGATTAGAAACTACGTCATGCACCCCTACAAACTTGTAAAAGATGTCCGAACAGCCGAAGAAACTGGAAATGTAGATAATGTAATGAACGGAGAAATTACTCCGTTTTTAAAAGCCTATTTAATGGCTACGGGGCAAAAAAAGAAATCTAATAATTCATTATGATAAAAATTTACCATAACAATCGCTGTCGTAAATCGCGCGAAGGAGTACAAACACTGAAAGAATTAGGGAAAGAATTTGAGATTATCGATTACATATCAAACCCCTTAAGTGAAAATGAACTTATAGAGTTAATAGAAATATTAAATATCGCTCCAGAAAATCTCATTCGCAAAAATGAAGCTATCTGGAAATCCAACTATAAAGGAAAAAACGTATCGGACCAAGCCCTTATCCAAGCCATGGCAACTCATCCAAAACTTATTGAAAGACCTATTGTTACATTCCATGACAAAGGCGTAATTGGACGACCAAATGAGCGCATCTTAAGCTTATTTATTTAACACAACTTTAACCGAAGCGTGGGTGACTACAGGCTACTTTTGCAAAAAAAATAGTTAACTTTTATGAGTAAAAATGTATTGATTTTACTGGCTTTTATTTTATTCTGTGCCTCTACAACGGCTCAAAATGAGACAGATTCTATTACTGTGTCAGGCAAAATAATTGAAGCCGAAACTAACCAACCGTTAGAATATGCAACTATTTCTTTTTTTAGCAAGGCTGAAAACAAAATAATCGGAGGCGGCATTACAGATCTTCAAGGAGAATTTAAGATTAAAACAACTCCAGGGGTGTATGATATTTATATTGAATATTTCTCATTTAAGGGCATTACTAAATTAGACATCAACCTGAACCAAGACACCAACTTTGGAAACTTAAAAATGAAAGCTGATTTACAGGCTTTAGATGCAGTTGATATCATTGCAGAAAAAACAACGGTTGAAATTAAATTAGATAAAAAAATATATAATGTTGGCAAAGACCTCACCGTTAGAGGCGGCAGTGTGAGTGATGTTTTAGATAACGTCCCGTCTGTCTCAGTGGATACTGAAGGAAATGTAGCACTAAGGGGTAATGAAAATGTTAGGATTTTAATAAACGGAAAACCATCCGGTTTGGTAGGATTAAACTCCACAGATGCTTTACGACAATTACCTGCTGATGCCATTGAAAAGGTTGAAATTATTACCTCTCCCTCAGCCAGATATGATGCAGAAGGAACGGCAGGGATTTTAAATATTATATTGAGACGAAGTAAAATTCTTGGACTCAATGGAGCGATTATAATCAATACTGGTTACCCAGATCAATTAGGCGCCTCTGGTAATATTAATTACCGTACAGGAAATGTGAATATTTTTAATAATTCCGGATATTCATACGTCAAAAACCCCGGAAGTTCTGGTGTTGAATCTGAATTTTTTAATACTGAATACGATGAGAATGGAATTCTTATTCAAGATTTACCAAATACCTTTCGAAATGAATACCGCACGTTTGAGCGCATTAGAAATGGTTTTAATAGCAATACAGGAATCGAATGGTATATTGACCCTACAACCTCGCTAACTACTGCTTTTTTAGTAAGAAAAAGTGATAATACTAACGAAAGCTTTAACAGAGCTAAAACTCTTGATTTAACAGGGGCTTTTATTAGTGAATCTGTACGTTATGACCCAGAAACAGAAACGGATCAAACTAAGCAATTTTCGATTAATTTTGACAAACAGTTTCATGGAAATAGCGAACACCGCCTCACATTTGATTTTCAAGTTGAAAACAGCTCCGAAGATGAAGGCTCCATTATTTATAACGACGGAATAGCAGCTGAGCGTATGCGCACTATTGAAGAACAAAACAGAATTTTAATACAGTCCGACTTTACGCTGCCTATTAGCGAAACCACACGCTTTGAAATTGGATATAATGGCCGGTTTAGCTCCAATAATACAGACTTCAGCTTAGAGTTTTTAGAGGAAGATGCCTTTGTTTTAGATACAGATGTTAGTAATAATTTGAATTACAAAGAAGACGTTAATGCCATATATACCCAGTATGGTAGTAAATTAAAAGATAAATTTTCATTTTTACTCGGTCTTAGAATGGAAGCGACAGACGTCACAATCAAACAGCTTAGTTCAAATGACTATTCTAACTCTAACTATATAGGGTTGTTTCCTACCATTAATTTAGGTTATGAATTTTCAGAAACGCAAAACTTAACTATCGGCTACAGCCGTCGTATCAGTCGACCCAGATCTCGCTATCTAAATCCATTTCCATCAAGGAGTAGCGCTGCCAACATATTTCAGGGAAACCCAAACATCACTCCTAGCTACTCAAATGGAGTTGACGTTGGGTATCTAAATACCTTTGATAAAGTAACACTAAACACTTCGTTTTACTACAACCATGCAACTGATGTATTTACCTACGTTAGCGAAGACACTGGTGAGGAAGTTGTCATTAATGGAGAAAGTGTTCCCGTGATTAGAAGAGGCCCTATTAACTTAGACGAAGATGATCGGCTAGGGTTTGAATTCACACTAACATATCGTCCGTTAGAAAAATGGAATATGAATGCTAATTTCAATTTATATCGCTCTGCTATTAAAGGAAATTATAATGGATTAAGTTATGATTCTGAAAACCTAGGATGGTTTGTTAGACTCAATAACAAATATACACTTCCTGGGAATATTGAATGGCAAACACGTTTAAGTTACACAGGTCCAAGGGTTGATGCAGTAAATAGAAGAGAAGGTATATTTTCTTCAAATATGGCATTTAGTAAAGATCTATATAACGAAAAAGCATCTATTTCATTAAATATAAATGACTTATTAAATACGCAGCGTAGAAACTTAGAATCTACTACTCCAACATTTTATAGCAACGGGTACTACCGATGGCGAGTACGCTCCATTAGTCTATCGTTTACATACCGTTTTAATCAACGCAAAAAACGACCCGAACAAGGCCAATATGGCAGTAACTTTAGCGGATAGCATAAAAAAAACCAAAACAATTATGTTTTGGTTTTTTTAATATATAAATAGTGATTGGTTAATCCTGTTTTGATTTAGCTTTACGAGCCGCTAACTTTTCTTTAAAATGTTCGATTGCTGATCCAAAGATCCAATAAGGAATTGCAAAGGTCAATAAAAATATCATTAACCAAAACCCTAAGGTTAAAATTGACAAAAACGCTAAAAATCCTAAATACTGATCAAAATCAAACATACTATATCCTTTTGTTTACTCTGCAAATATAGTATAAGAAAAATAGTTTTACAACATAAAAATATACATTTATCAACAGCTTAGTAACAGTATGGATTTAAAGTGAAAAAATTGTAAATTTGTAATCAAAATATGATGTTATGAAGTATAGAATAGAAAAAGACACGATGGGAGATGTGAATGTCCCTGCAGATAAATTATGGGGCGCTCAAACAGAACGGTCTCGAAATAATTTTAAAATTGGAAACCTAGCTTCAATGCCTATAGATATCATATATGGATTTGCATACTTAAAAAAAGCGGCCGCATTTACAAACTGTCAACTTGGAGTTCTTTCTACAGAAAAAAGAGACTTAATCGCGCAAGTGTGTGACGAAATTTTAACAGGCAAACACGATGAGCAATTTCCATTAGTTATTTGGCAAACAGGCTCAGGAACACAAAGTAATATGAATGTTAATGAAGTCATTGCTAACCGGGCTCATCAACTTGCTGGAAAAACTATTGGAGAAGGTGAAAAAACAATTCAACCCAATGATGACGTTAATAAATCACAATCTTCTAACGACACCTTTCCAACGGGAATGCACATAGCAGCTTACAAAAAAGTAATTGAAACAACCATCCCTGGAATTCAAAAATTAAGAGATACGTTACAAGATAAATCAGAAAAATTTAAAACTGTTGTAAAAATTGGCCGTACCCATTTAATGGATGCTACTCCATTAACATTAGGGCAAGAATTTTCTGGTTATGTTTCACAATTAGAGCACGGATTAAAAGCCCTCAAAAACACACTAGAACACTTGAGCGAAGTAGCTTTGGGAGGCACCGCTGTTGGAACAGGTTTAAATACGCCTGATGGCTACTCAGAACTTGTAGCAGACTATATTGCAAAATTCACTGAGCTACCATTTATTACAGCCCCTAATAAATTTGAAGCACTTGCCGCACATGATGCAATTGTTGGAAGTCATGGGGCACTAAAACAACTAGCTGTATCCTTGAATAAGATTGCTAATGACGTTAGAATGATGGCTTCTGGCCCACGTTCAGGAATTGGTGAAATTACCATCCCAGCTAACGAGCCAGGAAGTTCTATCATGCCTGGAAAAGTAAACCCCACTCAATGCGAAGCACTCACCATGGTATGTGCACAAGTTATGGGTAATGATGTTGCTATTTCTGTAGGCGGTACCCAAGGGCATTATGAACTAAACGTGTTTAAGCCAATGATGGCTGCTAACTTTTTACAATCAGCACAACTCCTTGGCGAGGCCGCTGTTAGTTTTGAAAAACACTGTGCCTCGGGAATTGAACCTAATCACGATGTTATTGAGAAATTATTAAATAACTCACTAATGCTAATTACAGCCTTAAATACTAAAATTGGGTATTACAAAGCTGCAGAGATTGCAAATACAGCTCATAAAAATGGAACGACTCTAAAGGAGGAAGCTATTAACCTTGGCTATGTAACGGCCGAAAATTACGATGCTTGGGTAAAACCCGAAAACATGGTAGGGAACTTAAAAAAATAGCATGAGTACACTTTTTATCCATATTAAAGAATTACTTCAAACACGAGAAAAATCGGAGTTGAAAGTCGTGGGTAAATCGATGTCAGAATTACCACACATTAAAAATGCATTTTTAAGAATTAAAGGCGACATTATTCACAGTTATGGCTCAATGGATGATTTAGTCATTGAAGACTCTGACAAGGTCATTGATGTTACTGGAAAAATCATACTCCCCACATGGTGCGATAGCCACTCTCATGTAGTATATGCCGGTGATCGTTCTCAAGAATTTGTAGATCGAATTAATGGATTATCTTACGAAGATATTGCTGCAAAAGGAGGTGGCATTTTAAACTCTGCTCAAACCCTACAAAACACAAGTGAAAGTGCACTTTACCAACAATCCATCAAACGCGTAAACGAATTAATAAAACTTGGTACAGGCGCTTTAGAAATAAAATCAGGATACGGATTAAGTACCGATGCAGAGCTAAAAATGCTTAGAGTTATCAAACAAATAAAAGAAAAATCAGCCATAAAAATCAAAGCTACTTTTCTAGGAGCACATGCAGTTCCCAAAAAATATTCAGATAACAAAAAGGAATATATTGACTTAATTATTAATCATATGTTGCCTGAGATACACAAAGAGCAATTAGCAGATTTTGTAGATGTGTTTTGTGAAAAAGGATATTTTTCTTTAGAAGACACCGCACACGTTTTAAATGCGGCAGCTAAGTATGATCTAGTTCCTAAAATTCATGTCAATCAATTTAATGCCTTTGGTGGAGTGGCCTTAGGGGTTAAGCACAAGGCCTTATCTGTAGATCACTTAGAAGTTCTTAATAATGAAGATATAGAGGCGTTAAAAAACACTATCACAATGCCTGTGGCATTACCTGGGTGTTCATTTTTCTTAGGCATTCCGTATACGCCAGCAAGATCCCTAATAGATTCTGGCCTCCCAGTAGCACTTGCCACTGACTTTAATCCAGGGTCTGCGCCAAGCGGGAATATGAACTTTATTGTAAGCCTTGCGTGTATTAAAATGAAAATGAGTCCGGAAGAAGCTATTAACGCAGCTACCATTAATGGAGCATATGCAATGAATGCTTCTAAAGACTATGGGAGCATATCAATAGGAAAAAAAGCAAGCATCATCATAACTAAGGAATTGAGTTCATATCGCCAAATTCCTTATCATTTCGGAAACAACCCCATCTATAAAGTGATGATCAACGGAATGTTTGTAAAATAATTAATCTCTATTTTAGAGTAAATGTAGAGGTGGATACTCGTTCACTTTTATCAAAAACGTTAACAGTATACAGACCTTTTTGAAAATCAAGCTCTTCGGCTGATACAAAATCACAAATATCTAGACTTAGATTATTGTAGGTAAAAGAGTTAACATAACTGTATTTTAACACTTCATCACCAAATTTGACTGAGGAATTAGACCCGATCACATTAAGGCTTGGGTCAATAACCTGAACATAATAGCTCTTCTCTCCTGGTTCTGTTAATGGGTTTGAAGGGACAGAGTAGCAAATTCTTAAGTTATCAACTCTCCATGCGCGTGTGGTTGGGACCAACCTACCTGATCTTTTTTGAATGACACCAAAGCCTTCAAGGCGTTCAATTGATAATTTTTTAGCAACATCTACAGACTGAGATAACTTAACATTATCTTCAGTTAAATTAGCATTGGTCGTCAACTGGGTTGTTAGTTGTACTTGTGTACTATCTAAGGACGTTTCAAGTTGTAAGTTTTCAAGTTTTAAAACAGCATTTTCATTTAACAAAACTTCCATTTCTGATTCTAATTCAAAATATTTTTTCTTGTACCTCATAAGAGATGAGATGCTTGCTTCTGACGTTTCTAACTCTTTTTTAAGCACCTCTAAACGCGCTAAAGCCCCCTCTAATCTAGAGTTTACGACTTTATTGTCAGAAATAGCTTCTGCATATAAAGACGTTATTTCATCTAGGTTATTCATGACTTCCGTTTTTTCTGTTTCAAGTTGGAGTTGAGTGGCTGCACTCTCTTGACGCAATTGGAATGTAAAAAACAAAGTGCCAACTAATAATAATATTAAAATAATAATAGTTGTCTTTGAGCTTTTAACTGAAGAAGAAGAAGAATTCATTTCGTTGTAAGTTTATGGTTTAAAAATTAGCTTTAAAAATAATAAAAAAAAATTGTAGATTTATTGCACAGCAAATGTATTATAAAAAAATGAAGAATCTTCAATTTATAAGCTCTGAAACACTCAAGAGAGTAACAAAAAAAAGAACAGGAGAAAAAAAGCTTCATGAGGTTGTTCAGTATCTCACAGATTCAAATGATTTTTTAGAAAGAATTGCTGACCCTAAAATAGAGTTTGTTATTTTTGGAATTAAAGAAGATATTGGAGTTTTAGCAAATCATGGGCAACCTGGCGCTAGAGACACATGGGATAGTGTCATCAAACCCTTATTAAACATACAAAGCAATGAACATACTAATGCGTCTACTATTTTAATCTTAGGACACTTAGATTTTACAGATTTATACGAGACTTATTCATTAACAAGTTCAGAAAAGAGCTTAAAAACATACCGAAAGCATGTAGAACTAATTGACCAAAATGTCAATCAGCTTGTCTGTTCTATTGTAAAAGCTGGCAAAATCCCTATCGTAATTGGAGGTGGACATAATAATGCTTACGGAATTATTAAAGGGTTTGCATTAGGGCTAAAGACCAAAGTTAATGCCGTTAATTTCGATGCTCACACTGATTTAAGAACCTTGGAAGGACGCCACAGTGGAAATGGGTTTAGCTATGCTATAGAGGAGGGATTTTTAGACCGCTATTTTATTTTTGGGTTGCATGAAAACTACATCTCCAAAAAAATATTAAAATATATTAGCGGCTCCAAATCCAAAATAAAATTTATATCATTTGAAGATTTAATAGTTCGTAAAAAAACTAGTGTAAAAAAAGCTTCAAAAAATGCTTTAAAATTTATATCGAAATCAAACTTTGGAATTGAAATTGATTGTGATGCTATTGAAAATATTCCCAGTAGTGCTCAAACACCTAGTGGCTTTTCTGTTAATCAAACACGGCAATTCATTCATTACTTTGGAAAACATAAAAAGGCTTCATATCTTCATATTTGCGAAGCTGCTACTTTAAAAGATGAGCAATTAAATGAGCAAACTGGAAAACTTATTAGCTATTTAATCACCGATTTTATAAGGGCTAAAAAAAACTTAAGTTAATCTCCTTTTTTAAATCCATAAAATAATTGAGCGATAAAAGTAGATGGCATTTGATGGTCGTCCTGATATCCTAACACTATATCTTTATCAGGAGTTGGAACATAATTGGTCTTAAAAATATAATCCCAAACACTTAAACTAATTGCAAAGTTAACGCCTACATTGAAATTAGCTGGCAATCCCTTAGCGTGGTGATATAAATGCATAATAGGGTTATTGAAAATATATTTAAAAGGTCCGTAATCGAGTTTAATATTTGAATGGTTAAGATGTCCAATTGAAATGGTCATGAAATGTACTATAAATGCTTGCTCTGGCTGAAACCCGCCCATTAGCATTAATGCTATGACTTTTAAAGGTTTATAAGCAATATTTTCCATCCAATGATAACGAAGATGGGCCGCAAAACCCATTTCTTTTACAGAGTGATGTACTTTGTGAAACTTCCATAAAAATGAAATACGATGCATTAATATATGTGTTACCCATTGCACAAAATCAAGAACAAAAAAAAATAGTAACAGTTGAACTAAGGGAGACAGGGTTGATAAATCTATAACAGCTATTGAACTGGCGGAGATTTGAAATTCTTCGACAGCAACTTTTGTTACAATTTTATATAAACCGCTTATTAAAATGCTAAAGACAAAAAAATTAAAAAACATATAAAACCCATCTAAAAAAAAGTCTTTTCTAAAAACTGCTTGTTGTTTGCGCCATGGAAATAGTGTTTCAAGACCCCAAACAATTAATGAAATAACGATAAGCCCCCAGAAATAATTACGTGACAAAGGCACGTCAAATAAAATTGATCTCCAAGTCCAATCTAATGTACCCAGTAAGGCGCTATAAAATAAATCTAAATATTCCATTTAATAATTTAAAAGATCTTTTAATTCTTTTTCAAAAGTTCGTTTTGCAAGATACTGTTGTTCTAGTGCACTTGCAAACGGTATGGGTGTTTCTATACTTCCTACTCTTTTTACTGGCGCATCTAAAAACTCAAAGGCCTCTTCCATTAGTTGGGATGAAATATCTGAAGAAATACTACCAAATAATGAATCTTCTTGTAAAATAATGGCTTTACTTGTTTTTTTAACGGAGGCTAAGACAGACTCAAAATCAAGAGGCTGTAAGCATCTCAGGTCAATTAAATCAGCTGAAACATGCGGGTTGTTTTCTAGAGTTTCAAGCGCCCAATGAACTGCGGCACCATAAGTTATTATAGTAACATCTGAACCTTTTTTAATCAAAGAAGCGACTCCGAACGGCAACGTGAAATAATCAACAGGAACCTCTTGCCTTATACTTCTATACAAAGCTTTGTGTTCAAAAAACAATACCGGATTTGGATCATTTATTGCCGTGGCTAATAGGCCTTTTGCATCGTATGGAAATGCCGGATATACCACTTTTAAGCCCGGCGTTTTTGTAAACCAAGCTTCATTTGTTTGCGAATGAAAAGGGCCTGCAGAAACTCCAGCTCCACAAGGCATACGAATCACAATATCTGCAGCTTGTCCCCATCGGTAATGAGATTTGGCTAAATAATTAACCACTGGGTTGAAACCTGAGGAAACAAAATCAGCAAATTGCATTTCTACAACTGATTTTATCCCTGTAATGGACAAGCCCATAGCAGCTTCAACAATCGCAGATTCGCAAATAGGTGTGTTTCTAACACGACTTTTTCCAAACTGTTCAACAAAGCTTTCAGTAACCTTAAAAACCCCGCCGTATTCTGCAATATCCTGCCCCATAATAACTAAGTCAGAATGAACCTCCATAGACTGCTTCAAGCCTACAGAAATGGCATCAACAAGACGCATCCGCTCCATTTGTGAAGACGGCTCAGTCGCTGAAGCTGAATAGTCAAAAGGATTAAAAACGTCTGATAATTCGGTTTTTAAATCTGGAGTAATTGCAGGTTCATCAAAGGCTAGCTGTAAGCTGTTTTTTATTTCTTCTGTGTAGGAAATTTTAAAATCTTCTATTTCCTTAAGTGAAATTTCTTTTTCTTGTATCAGATAATCTTCGTAATTTGATATCGGATCCTTTTTAGCCCAACTATCTAACAACTCTTGTGAAACATATTTAGTACCACTCGCCTCTTCATGACCACGCATTCTAAAGGTTTTAAATTCAATCAGTACTGGCCGAGGGTTTTGACGAACGCTTTTTGCAATGGCATTAACTTTAGAAAATACCTCCAAAATATTATTTCCTTCAATCACATGTGATTCCATACCATAACCAACTCCACGATCGGCAATAGATTCACAATTATACTGTTCACTAGATGGGGTCGAAAGCCCGTATCCATTATTTTCTATACAAAATAAGACGGGTAAACTCCAAACAGAAGCCACATTAAGTGCTTCATGAAAATCGCCTTCACTAGTACCTCCGTCTCCTGAAAACACAGCTGTAATTTTACATTCATTTTTTAAAATATGAGATAATGCAATCCCGTCAGCAACACCCAATTGTGGTCCTAAATGGGAAATCATTCCAATAATTTTATAGTCTTGTGTTCCAAAGTGAAAGGAGCGATCACGTCCTTTAGTAAAGCCATTGGCCTTTCCTTGCCACTGAGAAAACAAACGGTGTAAAGGAATTTTTCGTGTGGTAAAAACACCTAAATTTCGGTGCATCGGTAAAATATATTCATCGTCTTTTAAAGCGAGGGTAACCCCTACTGAAATAGCCTCTTGACCTATCCCTGAAAACCATTTAGAAACTTTACCCTGTCTTAGTAGAATCAACATTTTTTTTTCAATAAGCCTTGATTTAAGCATATTAAAATACAATGATTTTCTTATAGTACGATTAACTTCTTTAGGATCGTATTGGAAGGTAGGTTTCAATATATATATATATAATTTGTATATCAAATGTAGGAAAATAATTGATAGAAAAGTTTAACTTCAAAAAATGTCTTTTATAAATCTTTTGATTTCTTATCTTTGTTAGTAACATGATTAATAAAAAGCTATGAATAAAATTCCAAGTGTTAATCTTTTAGATTTTTTATCTAACAATCCAGAGGACAAACAAAAGTTTGTCGATCAAATTGGAAAGGCTTATGAAACGATTGGTTTTGTAGCTTTAAAAGGACATTTTTTAGATGATGCCCTAGTCGATAATTTATATTCTGAAGTTAAAAAGTTTTTTGAGTTAACTACAGAACAGAAACAAAACTATGAAGTTCCTGGAATTGGTGGTCAACGGGGATATGTATCATTTGGAAAGGAAAGTGCCAAAGGCAAAAAAGAAGGAGATTTAAAAGAGTATTGGCATTTTGGACAATATGTAGAAAATAATCCAAAATTAGAAAAAGAGTACCATAAAAATATTGAAGTAAAAGAACTAGCTGAATTCAATACCGCTGGAAAACAAACGTACCGAATGCTTGAAAAAACAGCTAAATATGTTTTAAGAGCTTTGGCAATTTATTTGGACTTAGATGAGTATTATTTCGACAACTACATTCACAACGGAAATAGTATTCTAAGACCCATTCACTATCCACCAATTAAAGAAGCGCCTAAAAATGCAGAACGTGCAGCAGCACATGGTGATATTAATCTAATTACCTTACTAATGGGGGCGCAAGGAAAAGGGCTACAAGTACAAAATATCAAAGGCGAATGGATTGATGCTATTGCCGACCCTGATGAACTTATGATAAATGTGGGAGATATGCTGTCTCGACACACCAACAATAAATTAAAATCAACTATTCACCGTGTGGTTAATCCACCTCCAGAAAAGTGGGGAACTTCCCGTTATTCAATTCCATTTTTTATGCACCCTATTAGTAGCATGGATTTAAATGTTCTGGACAACTGTATAAGTGATGAAAACCCGAAACAGTTTGAGGACATCACTGCTGGTGACTACTTAAACCAACGAATAAAAGAACTTGGACTAAGTAAAAAATAATGGATTTAAAAGATCAACTAAAAAACCTATTCCCTGAGCATACTGAGACCCCTGAAGCTGTTGTAAAAGAAACAAAAACTACTATTTGGATGCAAGACAGCCCTATTATTTGTAAATATGAAAAACGAAAAGGGAAACCAATTACTATTATTGAAGGCTACACTGGGGCTGATAAAGATTTCAAAGCATTAGCAAAAGACCTTAAAAAAAAATTAAGTGTAGGCGGTAGTTTCAAAAATGACACTATTATTATTCAAGGTGATTACCGTGATAAAATTATGAGCTTTCTAAAAGAACTTGGGTTTAATGTCAAACGAGTTGGTGGTTAAGCAAAACACAAAAACATGTCTATAAAAAAATCTGAACTTATACTAAATCCTGATGGCAGTATTTACCATCTTCATCTAAAACCTTCAGATATTTCGGATACGATTATTTTTGTTGGAGACCAAGATCGTGTCAATGAAGTTACAAAGCATTTTGATTGGATTGAATTTGAAACTCAAAGTCGAGAGTTTAAAACTCAAACAGGAACTTACAAAGGCAAACGACTCTCTGTGATTTCTACAGGGATTGGATCTGACAATATTGATATTGTTATCAACGAATTAGATGCTTTAGTAAATATTGATTTCAAAACTAGAGAAATTAAAGACGCTAAAACGAGTTTATCTATTGTTCGTATTGGTACTTCAGGAGCGCTACAACCAGATATTAATATTGACAGTTTTGTGCTTAGTAGCTATGCAATGGACATCAACGGAATGCTTCAATCTTATAACATAGAACGTATTAAAAATGACACTATAGAACAAGCCTTTGTCAAACATACGAATTGGAGTCCAAAAAAACCATACCCTGTAATTGTTCGTAATTCAGAAAAACTTGAGGAGCTCCTAAGTAGTCCACAAACACTCAAAGGAATGACTGCCACTTGTGGTGGGTTTTATGGGCCTCAAGGTCGGGTGTTGCGTTTAGAGTTACAAGATAACAGTCTAAATAACAAAATGGATAGCTTTGATTTCAAGGGATTAAAAGTGAGTAATTTTGAAATGGAAACCTCTGCCATCTATGGCCTATCAAAATTATTGGGACACGACGCGTGTTCAATGAATGCAATTTTAGCGAACAGAGCTTTAGGCACCTTTAGCAAAAACCCTCAAAAAACGATCGATAAATTAATAACCTACACCCTGAATAAACTTATTTCTTAGATGAAAAATGTACGGATTGGCGGCGTTCCAGAACACTTTAATTACGCTTGGTACTTAGCATTAAAACATGGGCATTTCAAACAACGCAACATTGATGTTCGTTGGAGGGATTATTTTGGTGGCACTGGTCAAATGACTAAGGCACTTCGAGAAAATGAAATTGATATAGCTGTGATCCTAACGGAAGGAATCATAAAAGACATCACAGAAGGGAATCCTTGTAAAATTGTACAGATTTTTGTTGAATCCCCGTTGATTTGGGGTATCCACGTCGCTCAGGACTCCCCTTTCAAAAGCTTAAGTGACCTCAAAGGGCAAAAAGCAGCTATTAGTAGGTATGGATCCGGTTCGCACTTGATGGCCTATGTAAATGCAATGAAACTAAAATGGGATACTGCTTCAGACTTACAGTTTGAAGTGGTTAAAGACCTTGATGGTGCTGTTGAATCTTTAAGCAGCAAAGAATCTGATTACTTTATGTGGGAGAAATTCACCACTAAACCCTTAGTAGATCAAAACATATTTAGACGCTTAGGGGACTGCCCAACGCCATGGCCCTGTTTTGTAATTGCGGTGCGTGACGAATTTATTCTTAATGAAAAAGAAACACTTCAAAACATTCTAAAAACAATTAATACAATCACATCTAGTTTTAAGGAAATTCCACAAATAGATCGCATTATTTCTGAGCGATATCAGCAAAAAAATGAAGATGTTAAAGCATGGATGGAGATAACAGAGTGGTCACAAAAAAACATAGACCCCAAAACAGTCGAGGCTATACAAAACCAGTTGCTTAAACTAAATATCATTTCTGAAAAATGGACTTATGATCAATTAGTAACAACTCTTTAGGTCTAGCCCCACTTTATTGCTGACTTTCCATTTTGCGTTAATAACGCATTCGATTTGCTAAAATGTTTATTTCCGAACCAATAACCACGATTTGCACTCATAGGAGACGGATGCCCACTCTCCAAAATATGGTGCTTAGTTGTATCTATTAGTTTGTTTTTGTTTTTAGCAAAACTACCCCACAACAGAAAAACTAGATCTGTTTTTTGTTCCGAGAGAGTTTTAATAACGCTATCCGTAAATTCTTCCCACCCTTGTTTTTGATGACTACCGGCTTCTTTTGAACGGACGCTTAAAGTCGCATTTAAAAGAAAGACCCCTTGTTGAGCCCAGAAAGTTAAATCCCCATTTTTTGGGTAAGGAAGCTTCATGTCTGTTTCTAATTCTTTAAAAATATTTTTCAACGAAGGAGGATGACTCATGTGCTCATTCACAGAAAAACACAAACCGTTGGCCTGGCCCTCACCATGGTACGGATCCTGACCAATAATCACTACCCTAATCGACTCAAAAGAACAGCTATTGAAAGCATTAAAAATCTGATCAATCGATGGGTAACATGTTTGCTTAGTGTACTCCGTCTCAACAAAAGCGCTGAGTGCTTTGAAATAGGGCTTATCACATTCAGTTTTAAGATGGAAACGCCAGGACTCTGGTAGCTTTAACATATATTTAGATTACTTAATTATTAAGTCTTAGACTTCAAATTTAAACTATATTTTTTAAACTTTAATACCTACATTTGTAGAGGCCAATGAACGAACGCAATGATTAGTATTTCCAAGAAAACTTTACAAGATTTAGAATTTGAATCTGTTATCATACAGGTGGCATCTCACAATGTCACCTCTTTAGGAAAAACAGCCATTCTGGAAACAATTCCGTTCTCAAAAAGAGCCGATGTGGTTGAAGCCCTTGAACTTACTAATGAATTTGTATCTTCATTTGAAAATGAAAATCGAATCCCTAACCACGGATTTGATGCGATCAGCAAAGAACTGAAATTAATTAAAATAGAGGACAATTATTTGGAAATCGATGGGTTTCGAAAAATTGTAAGTATTTGCATAACAACAAATGTTCTTCTGAAATTCTTCAAGAAATTTCACGAATATTACCCCTTACTACACGGGCATTCTGTTCGAATAGAAACCAACACAAGTATTTCTGACGCCATCAATAGTGTGGTTGACAAGTATGGTGAAATTAGAAATGATGCTTCTGATACACTCTACACACTACGAAAATCAATTCAAGCGGTAAGAAGTAAGGTGAACACCAGTTTCAACTCTGCACTAAGCATGTACAACAGTGCAGACTATTTAGATGACATCCGTGAAACAGTCATGGAAAACCGCCGTGTATTGGCTGTTAAAGCCATGTACAGACGTAAGGTTAAAGGCAGCATCATGGGTGCCAGTAAAACAGGGAGTATCGTTTATATTGAACCGGACACAACACAGCAACACCAGCGAGATCTTAATAATTTAGAATTTGAAGAAGCAGAAGAGATTAAGCGTATTTTACTTGAGCTCACTAGCTTTATTAGTGGCTTCTCCCCGCTTTTAGAATCCTATCAATTGTTTTTGACAAAATTAGATGTTATTTACGCCAAAGCTAAATACGCAAAATCTATGGATGCTATTTCTCCAGAGATTACAGAACATCAAGAAATTGATCTCGTAAATGCTTACCATCCACTTTTACTAGTTGCCAATAATAGTGAAGGCATCACCACCTTTCCACAAACCATTACCATGACGACCGAAAGTCGGATCATAGTAATTTCAGGACCCAATGCTGGGGGAAAAAGTATTACCCTTAAAACTGTGGGACTGCTACAACTAATGGTGCAATCAGGAATGCTTATCCCCGTTCATGAACGATCAAAGCTCTGTTTATTTGATTCTATACTAAGTGATATTGGGGACAATCAATCCATTGAAAATCATTTGAGCACCTATAGCTATCGTCTAAAGCAAATGAATCATTTTTTGAAAAAATGCAACAAGCATACACTCTTTTTAATTGATGAATTTGGAACAGGAAGTGATCCCGAGTTAGGGGGCGCCTTAGCCGAAACGTTTCTTGAAGTCTTTTATGAACGTGAAGCTTTTGGTATTATCACAACGCATTACAGTAATTTAAAATTACTTGCCAATGAACTCCCACATATTCAGAACGCGAATATGTTGTTTGATGAAAAAACCTTACTACCGTTATATAAGTTAGTCATTGGACAAGCAGGAAGCTCATTTACTTTTGAGGTGGCTCAAAAGAACGGCATTCCTTTTAGTTTAATTAATAGATCTAAAAAGAAGATTGAGCGTGGTAAAATTAGGTTTGACAAAACCATTTCAAAACTCCAAAAAGAAAGTTCCAAACTTGAAAAAACAGAACGTGCACTTAAGCAAAATGAAATTAAAAAGAGTTTAGAAGCAGATAAACTTGAAACGACTAATGCCAAGGCTAAGAAAAAACTTCAAAGCTATCAAGAGCTTTTTGACAGCAATCAGCGCTTAGTATACCTGGGGCAAAAAATAAATGACTTAGGAGAAAACTATTTAGAAAACAATCGCAAACGCGAATTAATGAATGAGCTTTTTAAACTAGTTCAAGTCGAAAACTCAAAACGCCAAAAGGTGAGTCTCAAACAAAAAAGAGCCCTTAAAGCTAAGGAAATAGAGCTCCAAAAAGAAGTAGACCAAAAGGTCGATGTCATTCGCAAACAAAAAAAGAAGCAAAAAGAAATAGCAGCCCTTGTACCCCCAAAACCAAAACGAGTTCTTGTGATTGGAGACTCTGTGCGTTTGGAAGACGGCCGAGCAGTTGGTACTTTAGATAAACTCGAAAAAAACAAAGCGATTGTCAATTATGGCCTTTTCACAACTACAGTAAGCGTGGATCGACTAGAGTATGTAAAAACTAAAAAGTAATGGATAACATCATCTTCTTTGACGGCGTTTGTAACCTCTGTAACAGCAGTGTTAACAGACTTATAAAAAAGGACGTGAAAAAGGTGTTTAAGTTTGCCTCATTACAGAGTGAGTTTGCAATGTCTTTTGTACCTCAACATCTAATAAACCACAAAAATTTAGACACTATTTTGGTTTATAAAGCGGGTGAGTTCTACGATCGAAGCAACGCAGTGCTCACTATATGTAAAACTTTAGGGGGTGTATTTAATTTGTTTCTAATTGGGTACCTTGTTCCTCGTTTTATACGCGATGGCTTGTATCGTTTGGTAGCGAATAATCGCTATAAATGGTTTGGTAAAAAGGACCAATGTATGGTTCCTACAGATGATTTAAAAGAGCGGTTTTTGGATACAAAGGCCAGGTAACTAATCGAGTCCTTTGATAATATTTGCTTTTTTTGGGCCAAAAATATGGCCATAAAGAGTAAAATGACTGCCATTGCTATAATCAACCGAAACGGTCGTTCTTCCTTTAGAATTTATTCTAAAAAAAACATCAAAATACCCATAATTTATTGAGCTAAACCCAACCTTCAAAATAAATGACTTTCGCTTTTTATTTATTTTTAAATCGTGCTTAGATATTTTTGACTTCAAAGTAATTCCACCAAGTCCATTAGTCGAAAAACCACGAATGGGAGACAGTTGAAGAGTTATATACTGTTGGTCAATCTGAATGAAATTAAATACTTGATTTATCGAAAATTTTGGGGTTCCATAAGCTTTAAAAAAATCAGCTTCAAATACAACTGATTCACTTGACAATAACACCTTTGTATCATAAAACTGTTTGTTAATTCTTTGTTCTTTAATTTCTTTCCTAGAGAGTTTACTGTTTTTAAAGGGAGTTTGTTGGGCGTGATTTAAGAAGAATAAAATGCAGGACATAAAAGTCAATGCTATTTTACGAAAATAGAAAGAGTTCATAAGTAGGTATTTTAACAATACACATCCTTAATTGGGTTAAGGATACATAATTAATAGTCAAATGTAATTTAAAAACCCAAAAATGAGCTATTTAACCTCATCTAAATGGTCATCCCATTCTTTTGATTTTGGAGCGTGAAGCTTCCCTTCTAGTTTTGCGACAATCATGGAAACGGTGGCATCCCCTGTGACATTTACCATGGTACGACACATATCCAAAGGACGATCGACTGCAAAAATAAGTGCCAATCCAATGGCTAGTTTATCCGCTGGAAAGCCAACAGATTCGAGTACTATAACCAACATAACCATTCCTGCTCCAGGCACTGCTGCACTTCCTATAGAAGCCAAAAGCGCTGTGAGTACTATCATTAACTGATCGGTAAAGGTCAGGTCAAAATCTAAAGCTTGGGCTATAAAAACAGCGGCCACTGCTTGATATAAGCTGGTGCCATCCATATTAATAGTTGCGCCAACAGGCAACACAAAACTAGAAACTTCTTTGTCAACCCCTAAGTGTTCTTCAACACGCTCCATGGTGACTGGTAAAGTTGCCGCACTACTGCTGGTTGAAAAGGCCAACAACTGAGCTGGACTAATTTGTTTTAAAAACCATAATGGGTTTCTTTTAGTAACCACAGTGACAAGGATCAGATAAAAACAAACCATTAATAGCAATCCACCAACCACAACCCCTGAATAAAACAAAAGGGCATATAACAACTCCGGATCACCAGAAGACACAACCACATTAGCAAGTAACGCAAACACCGCAAAAGGAGCTGTTAGCATGATTAGGTCTACCATTTTTAGGACGACATCATTCAAAGAATCAAAAAAATCTTTTAGTGGCTTGGCACTTTTTTCGCCAACTAACAAAAGTGAAATCCCTAAAAACATGGCTAAGAAAATTACTTGAAGCATGAGTTTATTATTACTTAAAGCAGAAAAGGCATTATCCGGAACCATATCGACTAGGAAATCTAAAGGACGCCCTGCTTGTTGTCGGCTGGCTTCTGCAATTTTCCCTTGTACTCCACTATCTCCAGCATACGTTTCGGTCAGTTTTGAAATCGTTTCTTGAGACACCCCATCTCCAGGGTTAAGCGTGTTTACTAAAATCAAGCCTATACTAATGGCAATGACTGTGGTAAGTACGTAAATGATAATGGTTTTAAGCCCAATAGATGCAAATTTTGAAATATCTTTTAAATCTGAAATTCCTTTTATTAGCGAAGCCAAAATAAGCGGAACCGCAATTAACTTTAAAAGTTTTACAAAAATAGTCCCAATGGGTTTGATCCAACTAGCAACAAAATCGGCGCCACCTACTTCAAGCATGATAAAACCAAAGGTCACACCTGAAAGCATGCCAATTAATATTTTCCAGTGTAAGGCGAGTGATTTCATAAAATATGTGTTTATTTAATTAAGCTTTACTCAGACGGTTTAAGAGCATGAAATCGGCAATAACCAAAGCAGCCATGGCCTCTACAATAGGAACGGCTCTTGGCACCACACAAGGGTCATGGCGTCCTTTGCCATGCATTTCAACTTCATTACCGTCTTTATCAATGGTGTCTTGGGCTTGCATAATTGTTGCAACTGGCTTGAAGGCCACATCAAAATAGATATCCATTCCGTTACTAATTCCCCCCTGAATACCCCCAGATAAGTTGGTTTTTGTAGAGCCATCAGCATTAAATGAATCGTTATGCTGACTTCCTTTTAATTGGGTTCCTTCAAATCCACTTCCGTATTGAAAGCCTTTAACAGCATTAATAGAAAGCATTGCTTTTCCTAACTGGGCGTGTAAGCGATCAAAAACTGGCTCGCCTAATCCAACTGGTACATTTTTTATAACACAAGAGATAACCCCTCCTATGGTGTCGCCTTCTTTTCGAATGGCTTTAATTTTTGATATCATTTGCGCGGCCACTTCTGAGTCTGGACAACGAACGTCATTGGTTTCAGCATTGGCTAAATCTAGTTCTTTGTATGATGTATTAAGTGCTATGTCTCCAACAGATGACGTATAGGCGTTTATTTCAATTGTTTTGAGAAATTGTTTTGCCAAGGCTCCCGCCACCACACGACAGGCTGTTTCACGTGCTGAGCTACGTCCACCCCCACGATAATCGCGCTGGCCGTATTTTTCAGAATAGGTGAAATCGGCGTGACTCGGGCGAAAAACGTCCTTTATATGCGTATAGTCTGTGGATTTTTGATTGGCATTTTCAATCATAAAACCAATAGGTGTTCCTGTGGTAGTCCCCTCAAAAATTCCGGATAAGAACTTGACCGTATCAGGCTCTTTACGTTGTGTTACAATCGCAGACTGACCTGGTTTGCGACGGTCCATCTCCAATTGGATGTCTTCAAAATCAACTTTAATACCTGCTGGACAGCCATCAATAACGCCCCCAATAGCAATACCGTGAGACTCCCCAAATGTGGTGAGTTTAAAAATAGAACCAAATGTATTCCCTGCCATATACTAAGCCTTAATAGATTAAAGTGTAAAAGTAATCGTATTATTATAAAAACAAAAATTAGAACACTACTAAGTACGTATTCTCAACACAAATTAAATAGATATACAATTCTGAAGGGCTTCTTCATAAATAGCTTCATAAAAAGGAACTATTTTGTGAATATCAAATTTAGTTGATGCTCCTTGAGCCGCTTTTTTAAATTTATTAAGAACAGCCTCATCTTTTATGATTTTTATGGCGTTGTGTGCCATTTCATCCACTGCACCCACGGGACTTAAATAGCCTGACACCCCTTCAATATTCACTTCTGGAATCCCTCCAGAGTTACTGGATATAACAGGCACCCCTGAGGCCATAGCCTCTAATGCAGCCAATCCAAAGCTTTCGGTTTCTGATGGGAGGAGAAATAAATCACTATAGCATAAGATTTTATCTACTTCATTACTGTTTCCTAAAAACACGACTTTATCTTCAATTCCATAAGTCTTACATAACTGCTCCGCTTGTTTGCGTTCAGGGCCCTCACCCACCATCATTAACTTTGACGGTACTTCCTTTTGAACTTTATAAAAGACTTCAATCACATCGGAAATGCGCTTAACAGGTCTAAAGTTACTGACATGCGTAATTACCCTTTCAGTTGGAAGTGCTAATAAATCACGGTCGCAGTCCTTAAAATTAGTTTTATATTTATCAATATCAATGAAATTAGGAATTACTTTAATGTCTTTCTGAGTGTTAAATAATCGCTGGGTGTCTTCTTTAAGACTTTGTGAGACAGAAGTGACGGCATCCGATTGATTAATACTAAATGTGACCGCTGTTTTATAAAATGGATGACTTCCCACTAGTGTGATATCGGTTCCATGAAGGGTAGTTACAATAGGTATTTTAATTCCTTCTTCATGCAGCATCTTCTTGGCCATATAGGCAGCATACGCATGTGGGATGGCATAATGAACGTGCAAAACATCAATCTTGTGTGCTTTGACCATGTCTACTAATTTACTCGACAAGGCTAATTCATAGGGTTGATAATGAAAAAGAGGGTAATCAGGTACATTTACTTCATGAAAATGAACGTTAGAATTTAACAACTCCAGCCGTACAGGCTGACGGTAGGTAATAAAATGGACTTGATGGCCCTTTCTGGACAACTCTAAGCCTAGTTCTGTCGCCAGAACACCACTACCTCCAAAGGTTGGGTAACATACTATTCCTATATTCATTTTATTCAATAATTGATTCGTAAATTAAACGCTGTATTTCTGTTCTAATATTTTCTTTTAAAAGTCTATTAGTATCCAACTTTGGGAATGTTCTATTGGCCAAAAATACATAAACTATTTCTTTATCAGGGTCTGCCCAAGCATAGGTTCCTGTAAATCCTGAGTGCCCAAAACTTTCCATTGATAAACACCCACACGTAGGTCCTTCATCTTCCAATTGAGGTTTATCAAATCCTATACCACGACGGTTGTCTTGATCGCAATAATGGCAGGTGTTAAATTTATCAAACGTATGGGAGGAAAAATAGCGTTTATCACCATATACACCTTTTTGAAGGTACAACTGCATCAACTTAGCAATATCATTTGCATTACTAAACAAACCTGCATGCCCACCTACACCTGCTTGCATAGCGGCTCCCATATCATGTACATAGCCATGTACTTTATCATATCGGAAATAATCATCTATTTCTGTTGGGACAAGTTGTTGAATATTAAATTTTTCTAATGGTTTATAGGTTGACAAATTAGCGCCTAAAGGCGTGTAAAAATGCTGTTGAACCAATTCATCAAGAGGTTGATTATACTGTTTTTCTATAATTGACTTTAATATATAATATGGCATGTCGCTATAGCGATATTTTTTTTTATCTAATAACTCAGACTCTATAATTTTAGACTGAATACTATCTTTAAAATCGTTTCTGAGATATAAGTCTTTACTAACTTGGATGGAGAATTCCCTAGTTTGATTAGATTTATAAAACGCAGGATTTGGCTTTTGGGTGATAGAGTCTAAGGTTGAAACATAAAAAGGGATCCAAGGTTTTAGTTGGGCATAATGAGAAAGCATTTCTTGCAACGTAATGGATTCTTTGTTACTGCCTTTATAGGCAGGTAACAATTCACCTAAAGTGGATTCCAGTTGTATCACTCCCTGGTCAACAAGCTCTATTAGTAACGGAAGTGTCGCTAATATTTTTGTAAGTGAGGCAACATCATATAAATCATCGAACTTAACTTTAGTGGTTTTATCATAGGTATGATGTCCAAAATACTTTTCGTAAATCACTTTTCCTTTTCGGGCTACCAAAAGCTGAATCCCTGGGGTCATTTGTTCACTAACCGCATAAGCAGCGACAGAATCAATTTTATGTAAGCGTGCTGAGTCCATTTCTACTGACTCTGGAAAACCATAAGACAATCGGTTTATAGCTGTTGTCGACATCCCGTGTCCTGCCTTAAATACTGAATTAATACTAACGGGCAGTTTCCCTTTAGCAGCAAGACCACCAAAAATAATTTGAGCTGCCGTTTGTTGAGCGATGGGGCTGTTTTGATAAGCCATAACGATGCTTTCAAAATTATTAAACGACTTAAAATCATTTAAGGCATATGGCTTTGCAAAAATCGTTAAAACAACCCTATTGGTGCGGGCTATTTCATAAAGCCAAACAAGTTCTTTATCGGAAAATTGATATGCCTTCCACGGGCTGGCATTTGAGGTGTGCAAGCCTACGATGACCGTATTATACTCATTTAAACCAGAAACTAATTGGTCTAAATTATCAGCACTTACAATATCAACATTCGTATATTTGTTAAGGGATTTTACAAATGGAGAGGCCTCTGCATCTCCCATATTCACATAAGCAATTTTGTGTAATTCTAAATCTTTAAGAGGTAGTATGTCATTTTTGTTTTGAACAAGAGTAATTGCATTTTCCATTAACTTCTGGTATAAAACATCATCCTTTTGACGGTTTAAATCTGCCACTAAATTGACGGTATTTATTGGCTCATACTGAGCGAGCCCAACCTTGTATTTAGCACTTAATATTTTTTTGACAGAGTGCGCTAAACGGTGTTCAGAGATAACTTTGGATTCAATAGCCTTTTGCAGGGCAGCTATGCCTTGACTCACATCAGCAGACATTAACATGACATCGTTTCCTGCCAGAAAAGCCTGTAAATCAACTTCGCCTGGATTACTAAAGTTAGAAGCGCCTTTCATGTCCAATGCATCGGTAAAAATCAACCCTTTAAACCCAAGCTTTTCTTTTAATAACTCTGTGACAATCGGATACGATAAAGAAGAAGGGTAATTTGAACGTGCATCAAGACTAGGCACATTGAGATGTGCTACCATGACACTTGAAAGCCCTTTTGAAAATAGTTTCTTATACGGGTATAGTTCCAGTGAATCAATGCGTTGTTGAGAAAAGTTAATCGTCGGCAAGGTTTTATGAGAATCAGAATCGGTATCTCCATGCCCCGGAAAATGTTTGGCATTGGCCATCACTCCTGCGCCCTGCATCCCTTCCATAAACGCTAAAGATCGACTGGAAACAGCCTCTTTATCTTCACCAAAAGAACGGTTTCCAATGATTGGATTTTTGGGGTTGGTATTGATATCAACAACCGGAGCAAAATTGAAATGAACTCCAAGACGCTTACAATGTTCTCCAATGTGTTGCCCTGTTTGACGTATTAAATCTAAATCTTTAATGGCCCCCAAAGTCATGTTCCATGGAAATGCATAGGTAGAATCCAACCGCATGTTCAGACCCCATTCAGCGTCCATCCCTATTAACAAGGGGATTTTGGAAGCTGACTGTAACTCATTGTTTAGGAGAGCCTGTCGCAGCGGACCTCCTTTGGAATATATAACCCCCCCAATGTGGTAGCTTTTAATCTGATTTAAAATATTTTTATTGGTGACTTTATCTTGATTTGAAAATACCTGAACCATGTACAACTGTCCAATTTTTTCGTTAAGGCTAAGCGCATTATAAGTACTGTCTACCCAAGACTTTTGCCTACTTTTATCTGAAGAATCTAATGGTGAACTCTGAACTTGAGCTAGTACTGAGGAGGAGAGAATTATAAAAAATAAGGTAATAAAGTGGCGCATAAACGAATAAAAAAAAGAGAAGCTTAAATCTAATACTAAAATAATAATTTAAATAGATAAACAATCGTATTTAGGATGTATTTAATAATTAACATTTATATGACTTAAAAACACTCTTCTTTTTTTTTGGTATGGTAATTGGTTATCTTTAAAAAAACATCTGATGAACAACTATTTTATTATAATGCTTTGTATTGCTACTTCGTTTTTAGGACACACGCAATCTAAAAATTTTATTGACCAGCCCTACCTGGAAACTACAGCAAAAGTAGATTCTCTAGTGAAGCCCGACCGCATCTATTTATCAATTTTAATTCAAGAAAAGGAAGACCGCGACCGAACCTCTGTAGAAAAACAAGAACGCGAAATGGCTAGTGCTTTAGAGGAACTGGGGATTGACTTAAAAAAACAATTAAAAATTGAAGACTTGGCGAGTAACTACAAAAAATATTTTTTGAGAAAAAAAAGTGTCTTAAAATCTAAAAACTATGAGTTGGTCGTATACAATGGCTTAACTGCTAGTAAGGTTTTAGTTCATTTAGAAGCCAAAGGAATTTCTAATGTGAGACTGATAAAAACAGCCTACTCCAAGACCGAAGCCTTGAAGCTCATATTAAGATCTAAAGCCATTTTAAAGGCACAAGCACAAGCAAATTCTCTTGTAAAACCCCTAGGTCAGGCACTTGACAAAGCTATCTATATTTCAGATAAATACTATTCCAATAATTATTATTCCAAAACAATGAATAGAATGAAGGTTGCCTATGATTCCGATGGAGTTGTAGAAAAACCTCTAGATCTTGAATTCTCAGGGATTAAAGTTGAAAGTGAAGTAATGGTACGGTTTTCTATTCTATAAATTATACAAACCGACTGTGCCAGCTTTCAGAAACTGGTACTTCCCAAAACTCTTGGTATTCTACTTTAGAGTTAACAAGGTTATTAAATACAATCGTATTTTTAGAAACGGCTTTATCCTTAGCCATCTTTTTAAAATCTGTTAGTGTTTTATAGGCCACGTACTCTCCTTGTTTGTAGGATACATTCATCTTATCCATTAAGTCCACAGAATACAACGTTTCAAGGGCTTGAATAAACTGTACAGAAGCATCAATAGAACAGCCTGTTGCCGATTGCTTCTCTTGGTCCAAAGCAATGACTATAAAACGCTTATATTTTATTTCAAAACCTGCTTGTAAATCGGAACCATGTGCTGACCAGCTCTGTAAAAAGACAATTAATTTGGCTGAAATATCTTCTAATTCAATTTCAGAAAAAGACCGGTTAGATTGATAGATCCAAATACGAGAATTTTCAGGTAAGACATCAAAATTAACTAACATTTGTTTGGAGTGTATTTCGGATTATAAATCGTTTGCATTAGCTATTAATTCAGCCACATCCATGACTTCAATTTGACCTTCGGCTTTGTTCTTCACACCATCGGTCATCATGGTATTACAAAATGGGCATCCTGCTGCAATAATATCAGGCTTAACATCCATGGCTTGCTCTGTTCTTTCGATATTGATTTCTTTGTTTCCTTTTTCAGCATCTTTAAACATTTGAGCCCCTCCGGCGCCGCAGCAAAGCCCCTTTTTGCGGCAATTTTTCATTTCCACCAATTCCGCATCTAACTTTTTGATCAAGTCACGAGGAGCCTCATACACATCGTTGGCACGTCCCAAAAAACAGGGGTCATGAAAGGTAATACGTTTGCCTTTAAATTTTCCACCTTCAATGGTCAGGCGTCCTTCGTCTAACAAACTTTTAAGAAACTGGGTATGGTGCATTACTTTATAATCACCTCCTAAGGATGGATATTCGTTTTTAAGTGTGTTAAAACAATGAGGACAAGCGGTTACAATCTTTTTAACATCATACGCATTTAAAACCTCAATATTGGTAACGGCCTGCATTTGAAATAAAAACTCATTTCCAGAGCGTTTAGCAGGGTCACCTGTACAACTTTCTTCAGTTCCCAATACCGCAAATTCAACTTCAGCTTTGTTTAATAATCTAACAAAAGCTTTAGTTATTTTTTTTGCACGGTCATCAAAACTTCCTGCACAGCCTACCCAAAACAAAACCTCAGGTTGCTTGCCAGTAGCCGCAAATTCGGCCATTGTTGGTACTTTTAACACATCACTCATAGCTTATATATTAATCATGCTGACCGTCGTCAAAAACTTCAATCGTTACCTCTTTTTCAACTAAATCAGTAAATTTACCTTTATAACGCGTCGCTTTCACTAGATGGTTGTCAATCCAGTGGTAATTTCCACCTCTAGGCTTGCCCATTAAAAGGCTATGGTAATTAAATCCATGTTGCTTTAACCAACCTTCAGTAACAGCTCTATGCGTTTCCGTTCGAGATGTAAAGAAACAAATCATGTGTCCTTCTTCATGCCAACGATTACAGGTTTCTAAGGCATCAACAAAAGGCAAACAGGTTCCCATTCGCTCTGGCTCTTCATTGGGGACATCTTCAGTAATGGTTCCATCAATATCAATTAAATAATTTTTTACGCCTCCAGGAAGTACTGGACTTACAAGTTCACCAGCTTCTACTTTTTCATGTAATAACTTATCAGCTTCTTCTCTTTTCATTGTTAATTTTTATAAATATATTTCTAATTGTTTTTCCAGTTTAATCGGTCCATTTGATTGTAGGGCCAGGGCGCGCCGTTATTTTCAATATTAGACATCATATTGTTGAGCTCCATAGGAGCATCACTTTGTTCCATTACCAAGTACCGACGCATTTCGATAATAATTGAAAGTGGATCTATACTCACTGGACATGCTTCTACACATGCATTACAGCTGGTACAGGCCCAAAGCTCTTCATTTGTTATATAATCGCCTAATAACTGTTTGCCATCAAGTTTAAACTCACCATTGTTGGCATCTATATTTTTCCCTACCTCTACCAGACGATCTCGAGTATCCATCATTATTTTTCTTGGAGATAGTTTTTTACCGGTTTGATTTGCTGGACATTCGCTTGTACAACGCCCACATTCTGTACATGTGTATGCATTTAAAAGTTGTACCCAGTTAAGATCCTGAACATCACTGGCTCCAAATTTATCAGGGGCTGCAGCATCTTCAGCAACAGCAGCATAGGGATCTGCATCAGGGTCCATCATAAGCTTAACTTCGTTTGTAACCGCTTCTAGATTGTCTAGCTGACCTTTAGGCTTAACACTTCCATAATACGTATTTGGAAACGCTAATAAAATATGTAAGTGTTTTGAGTAATACAGGTAGTTCAGAAAAACTAAAATACCAATAATATGCGCCCACCAAACAGTTCGTTCAATTAAATGGACATTATAACCCTCAAACATTGGGGCGAAAAACTGACTTATAATATTACCTGAATTCATTGCCTGGAATTCAACATCTGTTGCGTTCATAATAATAAACAACCCCATCAATAAAATTTCAAAATACAGAATCAGATTCCCATCAAGCTTGGGCCACCCTTTCATTTCGGACTTCATAAACCGTTGAATCTTTACAACATTTCTTCGAAACCAAAAAATCACTACCGCTATAAAAACTAAGGCAGCAAGCACTTCAAAAGTCCCGATCAAAACTCCATAAAGAGGTCCAATAGTGGAGAAAATACGGTGGGTGCCAAACAAACCGTCAATGACAATTTCTAAGACTTCAATATTTATAATCACAAAGCCCACATACACAACAATGTGAAGGATTCCGGAGATTGGGCGACGAACCATTTTACCTTGACCTAGGGCAATTTTGGCCATATTGGTCCAACGTAATTTAGTGTGACTACTAGTATCCACATCTTTACCTAAATAAATATTCCGTTTAACTTTGCTTATGTTTCGCAGAAAGAAGCCAACCCCAGAAAAAAATACAAGTGCAAAAATTATGTTAGGTAATAGGCTCATTTAATTACTCTTTGGGGGTTTTTATTTCGTTACCATTTGCATCATATTGTTTTGCTTTTTTTCCAAATAATGAAAAATGCACATAACGTTTTGGGTTTAATTTCATGTCTTCCAAAAGCTGTTCTAACTGTTTTGTTGCCGCGTTAAGGTTATTGTATGCACCATCGTCTTTCATCAATTTGCCAATGGACCCTTCTCCATTTTCTATAGTAGCTAACAAATTATCAAAACTAGATAAGGTTGATTTTAGATTTAGCATAATTGAATCCAAGTCAGATTCTGAAAGAGATTTACTAACACTAGTCAAATCCTGGGAGATTTTATTGAAATTTAAAATTGTTTCTCCTATTGAAGATTTATTATCTGACACTAATCCATTTAAAGATTCAGAAGTAGCTTTAAAGGAGGTTATAGTATTGCTAAGCTCAGCAATACTCAGCTTAATATTGTCTTTTGTCTGAATGTCAAAAACCTCATTAAGGTTATTGAGCAACAAATCTGCGCTAACCATCATTTTTTCAATTTTTTCTTGAAGTGGCGTTAAGCGTTGATTTACTAAATCTGTAAGTCCTGGCTTTACAGTAGACGTTAGCACATCTCCAGATTGAACTAATGTTGCTCCATCAAAAGCTGGAATTATTGCAATTGCTTTTCCACCTATCAAGCCTGCTTCATACAGCTCGGCCACACTATTGACAGAAAAGTCAAAATTATCTCCAATAAGCATGGTCACTTTCAACAAACCAGAACCATCTCCATTAAACTCAATGGATTGAACTTTACCAATTTTATGACCGTTTATAGTAACAGCTGCAGAAGGCGCTAACCCTTCAACATTGTCATAAATGGCGCTGATTTTTTTGGAAGCATCAAATACGTTTTCACCTTTTAAATAATTAAAAATAAAGATGAATAGCAAGACCCCTGAGATCACAAGAATAGCTGTTTTTATTTCCTTAGATAGTTTCAATATAATAGTTTTTATTAATACAAATTTAAGTATAAAATTGAAATAATTATGACTAATTATCGGTAGATTTTAAGGCTTGCTTAATTGATATTTTTTCTCCGTCTTTGTAAGCAACTATAAGAGCATCCGTAAAGCCTTTAGCTATGGCTGTATTTAACAACTCTGCAGCAGCCGAATAACTAGCTGTATTTCCGTAAAAGTAGCGGTAAATTGTATTTGATTTTTGTCTTGAAACCTGATCAAGTCCATTGAAATTATATGATTTGGTTGCCAACTTTTTAGAACCTGCTGCTATTCGCACTTTAAAAACAATCAAAGGCTTATTGACCGAAGACTCGTCAACAGCTGCATCTACTTGATCAATTTGATTTGACTGCGTCTCAATAACGTTAGGTGTATTAGAATTTAGTTTTGACTTATAGTCTAAAATAGCATCCGAAATACTTTTAGATATATTAATTTTTCCGGAGACTGAATTGAGGTAATCTCCTTCTGTTTTATTGGTTATAAACCCCGTCTCTATTAAAATACTGGGCATGTAAGTATTGTGTAACACCCAAAATCCAGCCTGCTTTACGCCTCTGTTTTTTCGTTTTAATTTGTATGTGAAATTATCTTGTACGTAGCGTGCTAGTAATATACTTTGATCTAGGTAATCTTCTTGCATAAGGGTCAAACCAATCATTGACTCTGGAGAGTTTGGATCAAAACCTTCGTAATTTGACTCAAAATTATCTTCTAAAAAAATGACTTCATTTTCTTGTTGCGCCACTCTAAAATTAGACTCGTTTCTATGCAGGCCTAGCACGTAGGTTTCCGTGCCATATGCCTGTGAGTTGTGGGCATTACAGTGAATGGATACAAATAAATCCGCATCGGCTTTATTTGCTATTCTTGCACGCTGCCTCAACTCAATAAACACATCAGTACTTCTAGTATAAATCACTTTTATATCATCCTGTTTTTCAAGGTTCTTACCAACCCTTAAGGCTACATCTAAGGCGATATCTTTTTCCTTGTAGCCAAAATTGGTAGGGCGCCCCGGATCTTTACCTCCGTGTCCAGCATCTAAGACTACCACAAAAGGCTTAGTATTTGTTTGTGCGATTGAAGTTGCACTAAAAATAAGAGCCAGAAATAAAAATAATTTAATCTGCTTTTGCATGCGAAATATTTAACCTATCAATCGATTCTTCAAAATTAAAAAATCACTAAAAATATCCGTAACTTTGATTTTTAATAATTGAGTCATCTAATTACAAAAATACACTTAAAAGCATTGAAAACAACACTATTTCAACTACTTTTTGTTCTAAGTTTTACAGTGTTTGCCAACACTTTTGGCATTGCTCAGGATGTGCGAAACCTAAATTCTTTAGCTAAACCTGTTTCAGAAAATGTACCTCAAAATATTGAAAATGATTCAATTACAAATAGAGAGGTTAATAGTATTGAAACAGACTCTATTATAAACGATAGTCTTTTAAAACCCAAAAGTTTTCTTGAGGGTATTATAAATTACAAAGCAAAAGACTATACTTCCATTAATCAAAAAACACAGCAAATTTACCTTTATAATGAAGCTGAAATTCAGTATAAAGATATGGATATCAAAGCTGGAGTCATTATTATTGATTATGGAAAAGATATTATTTATGCGGGACGTTTAAAAGACTCGTTAGGAGTTTACACACAACATCCTGTTTTTAAACAGGGCAATGATGTTGTAGAGCCTGATTCAATTGCTTTTAGTATTAAAACAAAGAAAGCCTTGATTTGGAATTCCAAGACAGAACAACAAGGAGGACGGATCATTTCAGATTTAACAAAAAAAGAAAATGACTCAGTGTACTTTGTTAGACGTGCTAAATTTACGACTTCGGAAGATCTTGAAAACCCAGAATATTACTTTCTGTTAAGAAAAGCTAAGATAGTCCCTGGTAAAAAAGTAGTGACTGGGCTTACAAATATGTTTATAGCAAATGTCCCAACGCCCATTGGATTTCCTTTTGCATTTCTTCCTATGTCTAAGACACGTTCATCTGGGGTGATTTTCCCTACTTTTGGCGAACAAAACAATAGAGGGTATTTTCTACAAAATGGAGGGTATTATTTTGCATTAAGTGATTATTTTGATTTAGCGACTTTGGGGGACTACTACACAAATGGAAGTTATGGTGCCCGGGTTGAAAGTAGTTACGCCGTGCGCTATAAATTTAGAGGATCATTAAGTTTTCGATATGAAAACTTAATTAATAGTGAGCGGGGCTTTCCGGACTACTCAAGGAGTGCTATTTATAATTTAAGATGGAACCAAAGTCAAGATTCTAAATCAAATCCTAGTTCACGGTTTTCTGCTTCTGTTAATTTGGGATCTAGCACCTATTTTCAGGAATCTGTGAACCAGCTCAATTCATCAAACTTTTTAAACAACACAATGTCTTCCTCCGTTTCTTATTCCAAAGCTTTTAAGGGAGAGCCACAAGTAAATATTAGCCTAACGGCAACGCACTCACAAAACACCAATAAGGGCACTATTAACATGACTTTACCCACATTTCAGGGTAGTGTAGATCGTATATTTCCATTTGCACCAAAAACTGGGAGTAAAAAAGGGGGCTTTCAAAATATCAACTTTCAATACAATGTTCGTGCTGAGAACCGCATTCAAACCACAGACTCCTTGTTTTTTAAAGCGGAAATGTTTGATGATGCTAAAGCAGGGTTTCAACACACCATTCCGTTAAGTACTAATTTTAAAGTTTTTAAACACTTTAGCATGAGTACAAGTGCAAATTTTAAAGAAAACTGGACCTTTAACACAATTAAAAAAGAGTACGATATAGAAACTCAATCTGCTATCACAACGCCTCTTAAAGGGTTTGACTCCTATCGTACTTACAACTTTAGCACAAGCGTAGGAACCACTGTATATGGAATGTTTGAATTTGGGGAGGATAAAAAAATTCAGGCCATACGGCATGTAATGCGACCATCAATTAGCTACAACATCAACCCTTCATTTGATCAGTATTACGAAACTTACGAAGTAATTAGTGCCGACGGCACTACCACTAACGAAGTTGATTACACCCGATTTGAACAGTCGTTATTTGGATCTCCTGGAAAAACATTTTCTAGCAGTGTAGGGCTGTCACTAAACAATAACTTAGAAGCAAAAATTCGTGATAAAGACAGTACTGCAACAGAACCAAAAAAGATATTTTTATTGAACTCACTAAATTTCTCTACAAACTACAATGTTGCCGGAGATTCACTAAACTGGAGTCCTGTAAGAGTTTCTGGAGGAACGCAACTATTTGACAGTAAAATGAGCCTTAATTTTGGGGCTACTCTGGACCCCTATGCTCTTGATAACAACAATAATAAGATAGATGTATTTAATGTAGATAACGGCGGTAGCTTGTTTCGATTAACAAGTGCAAATATGACCATGAGCTACAATTTGTCTAGTGAGACCTTTGAAGGCGGAGATTCCGAACAAGACCAAGCAATTCAAGAGTCTGTAAAAAGTGGTGGGCGCGCAGATGATTTGTTTGGAAAACCTCAAGACTTCTCTAACCAATCCTTAAACAAGAACGACGATAAAAAGACGGAACCTTCAGCACTTTATAACTATAAAATACCCTGGAGTTTAAGATTGGCCTACGCAGTGAATTATACTAATTCCAGACGTCAAAGTGAAATTTCATCTCATTCATTAATGTTTTCAGGAGACATAGAAATTTCTCCACGTTGGAGTGTTGGCGCATCTTCTGGATATGATCTTAAAAATAATGGATTCACTTACACACAGTTACGTTTTGAACGGGACTTATTGAGTTGGAGAATGAATTTCTCTTGGATTCCTTTTAGCAACCGAAGTTCTTGGAATTTCTTTATTGGAATCCGATCAAGCATGTTTAAAGATATAAAATACGAAAAACGCAGACAACCAGATAAACAATTATAAAACCATGAAAAAGATTATCACTACCCTTAAAGCACCTCAACCGATAGGACCTTATAATCAAGCCGTATTGGTAGGTAATATGTTATATACTTCTGGTCAAATAGCTATACACCCTGAAACCGATGATTTAGTAATGGACTCCATACAAGTGGAGACTACTCAAGTAATGGAAAACCTTAAGGCCGTTTTGGAGGCTGCTGATATGACGTTTGAAAACGTGATTAAATCCTCTATATTTATTTCAGATATGAATACATTTACAGCCATAAATAGTGTTTATGGAACCTATTTTGAAGAAGCAACGGCACCCGCGAGAGAAACTGTTGAAGTGGCCAACTTGCCTAAGTTTGTAAATGTAGAAATTAGTATGATTGCGGTTAAGTAATTAACTAAGAACGCTTGGTAATCTCAGTGTGATATTCAACCAGCCCTTCAATTGGACGGCGCTCAAAGTTACCGACGGTAAATCCAAATTCTTGTGCAACTTCTTTAATTTCTTCTTGAGTGAAATAAGCAATAGACCCTGCAAAATGAACAGGAACAGTCTTGATTTCCTGTTTATATTGTAGTATCATATTTTTAACAAATATGCGCAAACCTTTCTTTATTAGGCTTTGGACATAATCTGATTCTTTATTAAGAATCATAAATTCTGCAAAGGTTGCTAGATATGCGTTAGGATTTGCTTTTTTGTATAAGTTACTTTTAATCACATCGTCGTTAACGTCATACCGCGTTTTGAAAACTAATTTCAAATCGTGAGGCATATGATCAAAGTAATAATCTCTTAATAGTTGTCTGCCGTAATAGTTTCCGGATGCATCATCCATCACTGAATAACCTAGAGAAATTATTCTTTGTTCTACAGATTCACCATTATAATAAGAGCAGTTAGACCCCGTTCCTAAAATACAAACAACTGCAGGGCTGTGAGAAACCCCTACGGTGGCGTATACTGCGGCATACGTATCTTCTTTAACAACAACTTCCGCATTTTCAAAAATAGACTGCAAAACACCTTTAAGCATTTTCACTGGCTTTTCAGTACCACAACCAGCTCCGTAAAAATAAATATGAGACACAGATGATCTATTTTCATAAATAACCTCATTTTCCTTGATAATATCAAACGCATCTGTACTAGAAATGATCGCAGGGTTTAACCCCCTGGTTCGTTGTTTTTCAAAAATAGGCTCTCCTGTGGAAGAATCAATGGCAATCCAGTCGCATTTTGTTGAACCGCTGTCTATTACAAATATCATATTTAAAAGGTATTAAAAAAATACACCGCTAAAGGTAGCAGTGTATTTTATAAAGTAGTGCTAATTAGATAGCATTAATGTATTGTGCAAGGTCAACTAATTTTGAAGAATAACCATATTCATTATCATACCAAGAAATGATTTTGACGAAGTTATCATTTAACGCCATACTTGCGTTAGCATCAAAAGTACTTGTTAAAGATTCAGAAACAAAATCTTGTGACACAACCCCTTCTTCAGTATAACCTAAAACACCTTTTAATTCGTTTTCGGAAGCATGTTTAATAGCAGCTTTAACTTCATCAAAAGAAGCTCCTTTTTCTAAACGACATGTTAAATCAACAACAGAAACATCTACTGTAGGTACTCTAAAAGCCATCCCTGTAAGTTTTCCGTTAAGTTCTGGAATTACTTTACCAACAGCTTTAGCTGCTCCTGTAGAAGCAGGTACAATGTTATTTAATGAGGCACGCCCAAGTCTGTAGTCTTTGCGTGAAGGACCATCAACTGTAAACTGAGTTGCAGTTGCTGCATGAACAGTAGTCATAAGGCCTTCTGCAATTCCAAATTTATCATTAAGAACTTTTGCAATTGGTGCTAAACAGTTTGTTGTACAAGATGCATTAGAAACGATTGTATGATCAGCAGTAATTTCGTTATTGTTAACTCCCATTACAAACATTGGTGCGTCAGCTGATGGTGCAGAAATAGCCACCTTTTTTGCGCCTGCTGTAATATGCTTTTGAGCACCTTCAAGTGTTGTGAAGATCCCTGTACAATCTAAAACAACATCAGCAGAAACTGCATCCCATTTTAAATCTTCTGGATTTCGTTCAGCTGAAACACGAATTTCATTTCCATTAATTACTAAGTTACCGTTACTAACTTCAATAGTTCCTTGGAACTTTCCGTGAACAGAATCATACTTTAATAAGTATGCTAAGTGTTCTACATCTAATAAATCATTAATTCCTACAACTTGAACATCAGGTCTGCTAGCAGCAACACGAAACGCAATTCTTCCGATTCGACCAAATCCATTAATTCCAATTTTTACTTTTGACATTTTATTATTATTTTGATTAATTCTTATTTATATACTCATTATATCAGATACTCTTAATAACTCTTCATCTATTTTGGAGTGTCCTTTAACAGCTTTATCTATGGGATATAATTCAAGTTTATTGTTGACAGTTCCAACCATAAAATTATTTTTACCTTCTAATAAAGACTCCACAGCCTTAACTCCCATTCTCGAAGCTAAAACTCTGTCAAAACATGAAGGTGACCCTCCGCGTTGCATATGGCCTAAAACGGAAACACGCACGTCATAACCTTCAAGGTTATCGTCAACATAATCCCTCAATTCAAATACATTTTTACCAGTCTTATCGCCTTCAGCAACCACCACAATACTAGAGGACTTTCCTGTGTGTCTGCTTTTCTCTAAAGATTCTAATAAGCGATCAAGCCCCAAGTCTTCTTCAGGCACTAAAATCTCTTCTGCCCCAGAACCAACTCCTGCGTTTAAGGCAATATGTCCGACATCACGTCCCATTACCTCAACAAAAAACAAACGCTTATGTGAACTTGCTGTATCTCTAATTTTATCGATCGCTTCAACTGCTGTGTTTAGAGCGGTGTCATATCCTAGTGTGTAGTTAGTTCCAACGATATCATTATCTATTGTACCAGGTATACCAATAATCGGGAAGTTAAATTCTTCATTAAAAATCATTCCACCAGTAAAGGTTCCATCTCCGCCAATTAACACTAATGCATCAATATTTTCTTTTTGCAATTGATCATAAGCTTTTTGACGACCTTCTTTAGTCCTAAACTCTTTAGAACGTGCAGATTTCAAAAAGGTACCCCCTTTATTTATAATATTATTAACGCTTCTAGCGTCTAAAACTTCAAAATCTCCTTCTATCATTCCTTCGTATCCTCTGTAAATACCTACACATTCAATAGTGTGATATGCACAAGAGCGCACAACAGATCGTATTGCTGCATTCATGCCAGGAGCATCACCACCAGATGTTAATACACCAATTTTTTTTATATTACTTTCCATAGTTGTAATGGTTTATGTTGTAAAATTAATAAAACTTATATGTTAAAAAATAATCATAGACATCAATTTTATCAACTTCAACAAATTCAAACGTTTTCGTTAATAACTATTTGATTTTGAAGCTAAAAAATTAATTATTAGCTAGATTTTTGGGGTTAATTTACTTGAAATTCATAAAATCAGGTGTTTCAGGATTGGGGTCCTGGTCTGTCGTTGATTTAGTTTTTTTACTTTGTTTTTTAAATAGCGCCTCTAAAAGCTCTTTTAAATTATCAAACTCAATATTATATGAAAGTCCTAATCCTTGGGTGTAACCAATTTGTTCACCAAAATTTTGAATGCTATTCTCCCTATTAAAAAACTTAAGAGACAACGTGCGGTCTTCATTTAATAAAACTTCTACTTCAAAGTCTCCAGCAACTGTTGTTTCACTGACACCACCAACCGGCACTCCAACTTTTCCGTTAATTAGAACATTATCACTTATTTTAGTAGACACAGTCACTCCTAATCGACTGTCCGTTTCATATTCAGGAGTTGTTTTGCCTAAGTCTAAATCAATTCCTAACTGAACTTTATTCTCGTCATCTGCAAAAAGATCATTTAACATGCTTGTAACCCCATCTGACACCAATCCAAAAGCATCTTGTGAATCTAGTGTTAACTCGCTTCTAAAAGCTCCAGTAGCCAACAAAGAAAGGGCTTGGAATTCTTTCCGATCCTTGTCCCTTAACCTATCCGCTAACTCACTATTAAGGGTCGAATTAACACTTGGAAAACGAATGTCAAAATTTAAATCTGGGTTTTCTAATTTTCCTGTCAAATGAACTTCAACTTCGGTCGGAATGCTTTGATTAATAGGATTATCTAATAATGTTGACGGATTTACATTGATTCCCTCATAGAGGGCCTTTATGTTGATATCTGCATTTAATGGACTTCCATCCCAAGCCAGAGTTCCGTCTTTAACTACTTTAAATTTCTTTTGAATAATCCGACCAAAAGAAAAGTTATAAATTCCGGAGAGGACTATAAAATCGCCAAACATTTGAAACTTACCTTTGGTGTTAATTTGAGCCAACATACTTCCATTTCCACGCCCAATAATTGAACTTCCAGTTTGTTTGTCTATTACAATTTCAATTTCAGCATTATCATTAATATCCATGTTAAACTCCATTTCAAGTCCTTTTACATCATCCAATTCAAAATCTCGGGCAGTTGTTTTAGTTGTTTTTTGATCTGGACTTATAAAACTCACATAAGAGCTTTCAGATAATATCTCACTATCATTTAATGGAATCTTAAAAATTGTACCCTCAGAGGTCCCCACATTAGCCTCAATAAATAACTGATCTGTGGGCCCAGAAATATCAATATCGCCATCTATAAAAGCAGTTCCGTAGTAGAGCGATTCATCTTGCTCTATTGTGTTAAGCACTAGGAAGCGATCTGAATCAATAGTTAAGTCTAATGACCAATTCGAAAAATTATTATGACTGATACTTCCGTTTAAATAAGCATTTGACTGGTAATCGATATCACTCATTAATGCTTTATCAAAAATAAAACTTTGATTTTTTAAAGAGATGGCAGTAGCCTCTTCAAAATCATAACCAACATTAAGATATGGGATGGCTAAACCTCCTTTATTTAAAACCAAACGCCCCTCAATTTGAGGTTTTTCAAGTTGACCGCTAACATTTGCAAACCCTGAAATTCCTCCACGAATATTGGTTATAACGTCGGCACCAAAAGGATTTAAGGGGTCTAATATAAAATCATTAAATGAAATATCAAGGTCAAGATTAGAGTTATCACCAGACACATCTAAAGTACCCACTACAGATAAAGATTCATTAGCATCTTCTTTCAAAGAAATATTGACATCATAATTTGTAAGTGATTGATTCCCTTGAATAGCTGCCTTAAAAGAACCTAGATTAAAATCATTAACCTCAAGGTTATCCACTGTTAAACTAGTCTTTGGGAGGTATACACTTTTTAATTGACTAATATTTAGACTGCCATTTAAACGCCCCTCTAGTTTTAGGTTTTTGATCAAAGGGGTCACTTTTGCTAGATCTACATTTTTAAAGTCAAGATCTATATTTTTGTCATCTGAGTCCTGTATAAGTGCATTAAAAAGGATTTCTTCATCCGCATACGTCATATTTAGATTATCAACCATAACTTCCTTAAAATCTCTATCAAAGCTAATCTTGTTTTGTGAATCTTGAGAATTATTTATGCACCATGGAGTATTCTTAAAAATAACGGTTGATTTCTTAACTCCAACTACAGATTTATTAAATTCGTCAATGCTGTAATATAAATTTAAGTCAAATGAATCTTTAGATTTTTCACCGCCTTTAAATTCAGATTTTATATATAAGGTATCATTAAGTGTTACATTTATTAAGCTAAACTCAGAAACCTTATAATAAGCAGTGGCAAGACTATCTACTTCAACATATGAATTAAATAATGGATTATCATTTATTAACTGAACCTTGATCTTGTTGGCAAAAAAATCATTTGTTTTTATTGCCGGAGACTTGAAGGTAAGTTTAAAGTTTTTAGGATCACTCTCTACCCTTCCTTTCACGGATGTATTGGGCCCCAATTGTAAATCTGGATAAAAAAGTTCTACAATTTTATTATAAATTTTAAAATTGAAATTTAAGTATTGATTCTCTAAGACCTCAAAAGAATTAAACTTAGTATAAATATCACCTATTGAATTTCTCATTAGTTTAGGGAGTTCGTGGATTCGAAATTCTCCTTTCAAACTTCCATTTACTATTTCTGGTGAATTTACCTGAATGGTCCTTGACTTATTACTATCAAAGGTAGAAGTAATTTCAAAGTCTTTGAACTCATAACTGTCATTTTGATTCACATACAAGGCATCTTTAAAGCTAAGTACTCCATAAACATCATCAATACTAGTGCCTTTCATATCTACAGCCATTTGCCCTGTTAGTACAGAAGTTTGGTCTCGGCGTACCAACTTTAAGGCATTCAGATTAGCATAATCAATAATTGCCGAAAAATCATAGATATTTTCATTATTAGAAAAATCTACAAGCCCGGAAAAATTTAATTTTAAATTAGGATCTGCAGCATCTAATTGACCATTAAAAACCTTATCCGTAACAACCCCTGACACCTGTAAATCTGAGTAACTGTAGTCTTGAAACAAAAAAGAGCTAACCCCCCCATTTATATTGCAACTAATCGATTCTTTTCTAAACCCACTCCCCACTACACGAAGGCTAGAAGTAACCAAACCAATTGCTGGCTCGCCTATAGCTCTTCCTAAATCAAAGTCTGTAAAACGTATCTGCCCTTCATAGGAAGCATTATCAATAACTTCTATTTCATTTAAATTCAGATCAATAAAAAGGGACCCAATTTCTGTAGATATATCCATAACAGCCTGGACAGACTCATTTGTTATTTTTGTACGACCACTCAAATTGAAGCGACCTAGCGCATTAAAGGCTGAAGGAATCGTATTTCCTAAAACTCTTGGCAATAATGCCGTAAGCTCTTCATAGCTTGATGATATTTCGTCAAACTGTCCATCTAGCAAGAAACTATCTGAACTTGACTCAAATAGCTCGTTAATATGAAATTCTCCAATGATAGATGTATTGCTGTTCGTTTTTAAATTAAATTGTTCGAATTGCAAGTCTTTTAATGTCCCTGAAAAAGCAGTATTTAGCTGAACTTTTTGGTTGACACCAAATTCATCATATAGTAAATTAAACTCCCCTAAGTCTAGAGAACTGTTTTTAAAAAAACCAGAAATAAAAACCTTTTCTGAAAATGAGTTAAGATCCTCACGCTGGTAATCAAATTGGAGATTTCCAGAAATTAGGGATGACTCTGTTTCGATGCCCAAATCAGAAAACGACATCTGAGTAGGTGTGTAACTGAATACTGTTTCAATATTTCTTAAGGCTATACCCCTTGAATCGATAAAGGAAAGACGTTTGAAATTTGCATCTATATCCACTCCAGAGATTAAAAAATCTGTAGCTAACACAGTGAGGTCCGTAAAATCTAAAACAATAGGTGAATCTTTATTTTCATCAGTAAGACGAAAAACACTGTTTTTGATATTCAAGCTACTTGATGAGAGCATAAATAGACCCGCCTTTTCTGGTGGGTTTTGCTTATCAAACTTATCTACAAAAATATCTAGATTCGTGTCACTTTCTCCTTTGTAGGTCTTGATGTGAAAAAACAAGTTATATAAATCAATATCTCCAAATACGAGCTCGTTATTAATCATTTTTACGAAGCTTAAAACCGAGGTGTTGAGTTTAGAAACTGAAATCATAGGCGCTTCAAAGTGATCCTTAATTAAAATAGATTTTAACTCTACATCTCCATTAAACTGCAGGCCTGCCTTTTCAATTTCAATATCTGTCCCATATGCTTCATTAATTTTTCCAGTAGCATAGCTACCCAAACTTGTTTGGATCGCTGGAATTGAGAAAAGCACCACCAAAAAAATGAAGAACAACGCGATGGCTGAGAATCCTTTAAGTACTATTTTAAGATATTTATTGATATACTAGAGAGGTTATTTTATTCACAATTTAACTATTTATACTAAAATTTAAACTCTGCAAAGCATTTAATTTACTGCTATTTTTTTTATTTCTTTGCAGTAGTCTAATTAATAGATTAAATTATACCTAATTTTAATTACAAATTAAACGAATATTCTGACAAAATCGTCTTAATGAGCTTAAAAAATACATACATTTTAGGAATTGAATCTTCTTGCGACGACACGGCAGCTGCTGTACTCTGCAATGGAGAAATACTTAGCAATGTTGTGGCCTCCCAAGCAATACACGAATCTTATGGGGGTGTTGTTCCTGAATTAGCATCAAGAGCCCACCAACAAAACATTGTTCCAGTAGTAGATCAGGCAATACAAAAAGCTGGTATTTCCATCACCGATTTAGATGCTGTCGCATTTACACAAGGCCCTGGGCTCATGGGCTCTTTGCTAGTGGGAACATCATTTGCAAAATCACTGGCCTATGGACTTGATATTCCACTAATTGACGTCAATCATATGCAAGCGCATATATTGGCTCACTTTATTGAAGAAGATGGCTATGAGAAACCCCCATTTCCATTTATTGGAATGACCATTTCTGGTGGGCACACGCAAATTGTGCGTGTAGACGAGTATTTTAAAATGACGGTAATTGGAGAAACTATTGATGATGCTGTCGGAGAAGCATTTGATAAAAGTGGTAAAATTTTAGGCTTGGGGTATCCTGCAGGTCCGAAAATTGATAAACGGGCAAAGCTAGGTAACCCGAAAGCATTCAAATTTACTAAACCCAAAGTAAAGGGCCTCAATTTTAGTTTTTCAGGTTTAAAAACTGCCATTTTATATTTTATCCAAAAACAAGTCAAAGAAAACCCTCAATTTATTGAACAAAACCTCAACGATATTTGTGCTTCCATACAGTACACTATTGTTGGTATTTTGATGGACAAATTAAAATTAGCGGTTTTGGAAACAGGGATCAATCAGATTGCTATTGGCGGAGGGGTTTCTGCAAACTCAGGCATTAGGGACGCACTAAAAAAAGCAGAAAGCCAGCATGGATGGACAACTTATTTACCTGCATTTGAATTCACAACAGATAATGCTGCAATGATTGCAATTGTAGGCTATTTAAAGTTTCAGAAAAAACAATATGCAAACCAATCTATAATGGCGTCCTCACGCTTAAAAATATAAAGCAAATGCAATTATTTTACAACTCCGAGCTCAACGAAACAACAAAGACCTTTAATTTCTCAAAAGATGAAAGCCGTCATATTGTAAAAGTACTGCGTAAATCTACTGGAGACACCCTAATGATTACCAATGGGGTTGGGTGGACTTTTGAAGCTGAAGTCGTGATCCCTAATCACAACAAATGTGTGATGAATGTACAAAGCTCCAAGTACGTCCAACCAAAAGACTACTCTGTTCACCTAGCGGTATCACCCACAAAAATGAACGATCGATACGAATGGTTTCTAGAAAAAGCTACAGAAATAGGTGTGACACAAATTACCCCTATAATAAGTCACAATAGTGAAAGAAAAGTAGTTAAATCCGAAAGGTTTGAGAAAATAATACAATCGGCGATGAAGCAGTCACTAAATCCCTACCTTCCAACCTTAGGAGCAGCTGTCACATTTGCTGAATTCCTAAAAAGCCCTCAAAAGGGGAAAACTTTTATTGCACATTGTGCTGAAGGAGATAAACACGCCTTCAAAAACCAGATTGAGCCAGGAACATCAATAACTATTTTAATTGGGCCAGAAGGAGATTTTAGTAGCCAAGAGATTTCAACTGCCTTAGATAACAACTATATACCCGTATCTTTAGGAAACTCAAGGCTACGCACCGAAACTGCTGCTGTAGTAGCCTGTCATACAATACAACTTTGCAATGAATAAACAAGTACTTTATTTACTTCTCATCTTTGGATTCCACTTGTGTGAAAGCCAAAGCATCGCTGTTTTAAAATATGATGGCGGTGGCGACTGGTATAGCAACCCAACAGCCTTAAAAAACTTAATACAGTTTTGTAATACAAATATTCCAACTGTAATTAACAAAAAACCACAGTCTGTAGAAGCTGGAAGTGCGGCCATATTTGAATATCCATTTCTTCATATGACAGGACACGGAAATGTGGTGTTTTCGGAAAGCGACTCCAAAAACTTAAGATTGTATTTATTGTCTGGCGGATTTTTACATATTGACGACAACTACGGCATGAAACCTTATGTGGTAGAAGCACTGAAAAATGTATTTCCAGATAAAAAAATGACAGAAATCCCCTTGTCACACCCTATCTATAACAATGTATATCCATTTCCAAAGGGTCTTCCTAAAATTCATGAACATGATGGACTAGCCCCAAAAGCTCTAGGCTATTTTCATGAAAGCAAACTAATACTTCTATTTACCTACGAAAGTGATTTAGGAGATGGCTGGGAAGACGCAAACGTGCACAACGACCCAGAGAACGTAAGGCTAAAAGCATTAAAAATGGGGGCTAATATTATTAAATACGCCTTTGAAAACTAAAGAGATTATGCAGTTAGACCACTATACATCTAAGTTTTCAAAAAAAACCTTTCCAATTGTTTTGGTAAGTGACAATGTTAGCCATGCTGCCAACCTAGGAAGCCTATTTAGAACTGCAGATGCTTTTGGTGTAATGCATTTAATTTTAGGAGGAAGCCCCGTGGAGCTGGGACGGAAATTCACTAAAACTTCTAGAGCAACAGAACAGTCTGTTTCATTTGAACAAATAGAGAACACATTAGAAAAAATTAAAGACTTAAAGTCCAAAAACTACGTAATAATTGGTCTTGAAATTACAGAGAATAGCGTTCAAATATCTGACTTAGACTTTCCTGAAAATAGTAAAATAGCCTTTGTAATTGGCGATGAAAAGCAGGGTGTTTCATCGTCAATTTTAGAAATTTGCGACCACGTCGTTCACATTGAAATGTATGGTCAAAACAGCAGTATGAATGTGGTGCAAGCGGCTAGTATCGGATTATATGAATTTACAAAAAAACTAACATAACATACCCTATATATTTACGTGAATACATTAATATTAAATACTGACAAACAGGAGTTTATAAATAAGAAATTAAATTCAAACACACATACATTAATCCTCAAAGGAAGTGCTTTCGAAGGGGTTGATATTAAGGAACTCACTGAACAGATAGAAGCTAAGAAAAAATGTGAATCAAAATTAAAAACATGGTTTCAAACTCCCAACATATACTACCCTAACAAACTTAATATTGAGCAAACCTCATCGGAAACCACTGCACTTATTAAAAGTCGTTTAATTAGCGGCAACTCCCTACTAGACCTAACCGGCGGATTTGGGGTTGATAGCTATTATTTTTCAAAACAATTTAAGACCGTTATCCATTGCGAAGTGAACGCCAAACTGGCCGAAATTGCAACACATAATTTCACAATTTTACAAGCCGAAAATGTCACTACCAAATGCACTGATGGCATAGAATTCCTGAAAATATCAAAAGAAAAATTTGACTGGATTTATATAGATCCATCACGTAGAGATATTCAAAAAAATAAAAAATTTCTAATTGAAGACTGCAGCCCAAATATTTCAACAATCCAAGACTTGGTTTTCGATCACTGTGAAAACGTTCTGATTAAAATGTCTCCAATGCTAGACATTAGCAGCACACTTCAAACACTAAAAAATGTAAGTACTGTTTATATTGTGGCTGTAAAAAATGAAGTTAAAGAGCTTTTATTTCACCAAGAAAAAGGGATTCAGTCGGAAGTAACCATCAACACCAGCAACGCCTATTTTGGCGGAACAGAACACTTTTCTTTCAAAGTATCCCAAGAAAAATTAGCGGAGGCTACTCTTAACACCCCTAAACGCTACCTTTACGAGCCCAATGCAGCTGTGATGAAGTCTGGAGGGTTCAAATTAGTTTCAGAGCACTACAAGCTCGATAAGCTCGATATAAACACCCACCTATACACCAGCGATGATCTTATCAAGGACTTTCCAGGAAAAACTTATAAAATCAACTCGACACACCCCTATCACAAAAAAACACTAAAACGACTTATTGGTGGCCAGAAAGCTAATTTAAAAACTAGAAATTTTCCAGAAAAAATAGAGGCTATAAAAAAGTATTTCAAAATTTCTGATGGTGGTGACAACTACCTCTTTTTCACCTGCAGCTTAGAAGGTAAGATTGCCATGCAGTGTCAGCTAGTATAAATTAAGTTAGGACTTGATTGAAAAAAATGATATTCAACTAAATTTCTTAGGATTGAAAAAATGCTACACAAAAAACACTATTTGTATAGTACTAGTGTTTTTTCTTTCATATTCCAGACAACATTACTGAATTTTAATAAAAACCCAGTACCTAGCAAAGATGTTGGAGTATCAAGGACTGTTGCGACCACATTTTTAACCACATAGTCTCCAATTTTAACTTCCTCTAAAACCACTAAATCTCCATAAGCTTCCCCTCCAATTCCAAAGGATTTGACAGTTTTATTTAAATCTTTATAGCTCACTCCGCTAGAGATAAGCCTTTCAAACATAATATTACCAATAGTAAAACCCATTGCTCCGCTGTCCAAGAGCCACTCACCTTTAACTCCGTTAATTTCTAACTCAACGTCATAAGCAAGTCGCGCATCAAAAACAGTTCCCCTTTGCAATAAACTAACTTCCGTAAACTCCCCAACCCCAATTACATCTTTTGCTTTAAAGCTATTTCTGTCGTTTCGATTCACAACTGTTGAGATTCCTTTTATGTATTCACTAATAATTTTAACGCCAGAATTAGTAAACAAGATGGATTCAGTGCCTTGGTATAGTTTGTCTGAAAAAAAATCGCCTTCTTTTGTTATGACCTGATTATTAATCTCTCTTCTTTCAATTCCTACGCCTTGAAAATAGTTTCCATTAAACCCCCCTTCGTAGGTCCATAAATCGGCATTAATATTTGAAGTAAACACTCCCTTAATCAATTTACCATTTTCATAAACGCCTTCATACTCTTGGCCATTTGTAGATACGGTTTTGCCCTCACCATTTAACTGATCATTTTTCCAAATACCCTCTTTGTAAAATATATCATAATTAATATACTCTAAACGTCCCTGACCGTCACGCTGCCCCCTATCATTTACAGTTCCACAATAAGAGGTTTCAACTTCTGTTCCATTGGTGAATGGGATGGTTTTCAAAATTGGTTGATCACACTTCGCTTGTGACAGTAGTGATGAAAAACTAAAAAAGATAAATAAAAAAGTGATATATTTCATTGTATTAATATTGGTTGTAGTTGCTAATTTAAGACTATTTCTATAGCTTTAAAAATCTCACCTACTAAACTAAACAGAATGAATAAGTCAATTATCGTTTGTGCATTACTAATGTATAGCACTTGTATTTCTAGTCAAAACAACCAATAACTCGCTTTAATAGTTCATAATGAGGCAAGAGCAGAGCTAGGAGTAGCCCATCTCGCGTACTCCAAAAAACTAGCCAAACAGGCAGATGCTTATGCAAAAAAAATAGCAAAACTAGACAGAGGTTTAAATCATAGTAAAACAACTAAAGACGGCGAAAACCTATATATGAGCTATAGCTCAAGTAGAAATGAAGTTACTTTTAATAATCACCCATTTAAAGACGACTCGTTGAGCTGGTGTGGAGAAAAAAAAGACTATGGCTACTCTCGGATTGGGGAAGAACCCAATTTTGGAGCAATTGGCCACTACACTCAAATGATTTGGGAAACAACGACCCAGGTTGGCTTTGGCTTTGCCCGTTCTAAGACCGGGAAAACGTATGTGGTTGCCCGCTACGCAAAAGCAGGGAACATTACAGGTTATTACCCGTATTAGTGACATTGAATTTATTTAATGATTAAAGTAATATTACTTGATAAATCTAAGCCCCTCAAAAACAACAATACTCACGGCGTTGGCTAAGTTTAGACTTCTCACGTGTGGACTATGAATCGGGATTTTAAATAATTTATTTGCATTGTCCGTCACCAGCTGCTTGGGTAAACCAACAGACTCTTTTCCAAATACAAAAAACAAATTATCAGAATAATCAATCTCAGTATACTCCTTATCGGCAGCAGCGGAAAGAAAGACCATCTTCTCATTTTTATTAATGTCTAAAAAAGACTCTAAACTCTCATAAGTTTTGACTGTAATATGCTGCCAGTAGTCCAGCCCTGCGCGTTTAAGGCGCGCATCGGTTAACTCAAAGCCAAATGGTTTTACAAGGTGCAATACCGATCCAGAGGCCAAGCTGAGCCTGCCTATGTTTCCAGTGTTGTTAGGGATTTCTGGTTCTACCAGTACAATATTAAAGGCCATTTGGTTGGTTGGTTGGTTGGTTTAGTTAACTTGCATTTATTTGTTATATAAACTTGATTTAAAACTCTATTAATAAATATAATTTTATCAAATTAAATACATGTTAAATTTAAACAAAAAAAACCTTACCAATACGGTAAGGTTTTAATACAAAAATACTAGCAACTACGCTGCTTTTAAAACAACGTGTATCCAATATAAAATGAGTAATTTGTTGTTGACTCTCCAACAAGATCTTCACCATAGGCAACGTATCTTGCGCCAAATCTAAAACTTTCAGTATGGTAAGACGCATCAAATAACGGGACTGTATTTGACATACCTCCAAAATTAAGCTGAAGACCTGCTGCCAAATGAAAATTATCCATAACGTATTTGGCCATTAATGGAATTTCAATGAATGACGCATCATCACTTACAGTATTAGATTGATCTCCCTCTCCAGAAGTAGTTTCCCAAGACACCGTTGTATAGTTAATTTCCCCTTCTAAAGCGAAGCTTTCAGACAGGTACATGGTTTCAAAATAGCCAATACTGAAACCAAGGTCGGCATCTATACTACTTTCTGAAACAGAAGGCATGTTAAGACTAAACTTAACGCCGCCAAAAAGGTCTTGTGCTTGAGTTGCTGAAAAAGTAAACAAGCAAATAAGTAAAATTAATTTTTTCATAATATGTTATTTAAATTAGTTTAAAACCGTTATTGATTCTGTAATCTGATAATTTGCTGTAGATCCTCTTGTTTTTTCTGAAAAATACGATTAATGGTACCTGCATAGCCAGTTACTTTTACGTCAATCTTTTTGAAAAATACGTAGTCCATAACATTAACCTCGTAATTTGGATGCACAATAACATCACAACCAGAAGACTTAACCGCTTTAAATGCAGCAGATGCTTTAGCTCTTTCAACTTTTAAACTTGGAAGTAATCCAGATTTTGTAGAATAATCTACACCTTCTGCATACTTGGAGTCTCCTTTGATTCTGAAAAACAAGAAATACAATGATTCTGAACGACCTTCAATTTTAGTGTTGACATCTACAGAGATATCTGCATCTAAAGGTCTGATAGCTTCATTCACCGCAAGTGGCGTAGAAGACACGCTAGCTAAAGTTGACTTACAGCTAGTAGTAGCAAAAAGGGTGATTAAGCACCCAAAAAGTAATTTTTTCATAATATGTTATTTATTTTAGTTTAAACAAAAATATTAAATGGCATCTTAATTTTTAAGCCCATATGCAGCCCATAATTAAAAAATATGTAATTAAATATATTTCATTGATTTCCAGAGACTTAATGGCGATACTGATCATATGTAATTGATAAACAAACTAATAACTTTCTTTACTATCTTAGTATTCAACTCAAGAACATAACATTAAGGACCAATTTCTTTAAATTGTTGTATAATTTATTTATATTGAATTCATAATAAATAAAATCATACCAAACGATTCATGTACTCTAGAAAAAAGAAGTTAAATTAAGCATGAATAACTAAACGTTGGATATGGTCATAATTAAAAAAAAAACGGGTGAAAAACTTGAGACGTGAATTTATAAAAAAAACATTGCTTGGAGTGTCCTTTATGGCTGTGACTAACCCATTCAATCAGTTGTGGGCGTTAACTAAATTCACATCTGCTGTTACTCCTAGTTGGAATGAATTAATAGAAATTGCCCGCTGGGCTCCCACCATTCACAACTTACAGCCCCACCAAGTTAAGATAATTTCAGAAAACGAAGCCGAACTTTTTTACAACCCTGAGCGACTTCTTCCAGTAGAAGATCCTGATTCTATATTTACAACGATAGCGCTGGGGGTATTTATTGAACACCTTTCAATTGCAGCAGCCCCATTTGGTTATAAAGTAACAATAGAGCATTTTCATGATCTAGTTTCAATTAAATCATCTAAACCAACGCTTTTTGCAACACTTAAACTCGTTTCAACCACAGAAAAAGAGGAACTAAACAAAAATTTAATTTTTGAGAGAAGAACGTCTCGTCTTCATTATGATGGCAAAAAGCTAAAACAAAACACCATTAAACGCATAAAAAAAGAAGCTAAAAAATTTGATCACGATTTTTTTCACTCATCGGAAAAGGAGGTCGTCGACTTTGTCGTCAACTTAAATGAAGAAACCTTATTTGAGGACTTAGCTTCAAAGCCAACTAGAGAAGAACTTGACCGCTTGTTTCGATACAGTAAAAAAGAAGCCAAAACTCATAAAGATGGCCTCTGGACAAAGTGTATGGGTTTTTCTGGCCGTTTGACAAGATCTATTTTCAAAAACCATAATAGATGGACCAAAGGCTTTCGTAAGAAATTATTAAAAAACTATTACATGTCAACATTTAAGGGAACCAGTACGATCTGTTGGTTTGGAGGCGCATTTAACCAAAAAGAGGACTGGGTAAAATGTGGAAGGATGTTTGCTAGAACTTGGCTTATAATGAGTGATGAAAATGCTTATATTCATCCATTTGGATCTTTGATTACAAACAAAAATGCCTACAGTAAAATTAAAGATCAATTAACTCAGCCGGAAGCCCCTAAAAAGACATGGATGATTTTTCGTGCAGGATACAGTAAAACTCCGACAAGAAGCTTTAGGTTAAGTACAAATGAAATATTAATTAATTAAATTATGAGACACCTAATACTATTATTCTACGCATGGTTAATTGAGCTTATCCGAAAACCATTAATGCTATCAAATTTTACCATAAAGTTTCTACATATCTCAGGGATTAATAAAATTAGAACATTTAATAGCAAAGCCAGAGCCTATTCAGAATTTATTAAGGCCAAAAGAAGAGTGCCGGCTTACAAGGCATTTTTAAAGACTCATAATTTTTCTAAACCTTCGTTTAGTGGGCTGGTACCCAATATTCATGAGATTCCAGAAATTGATAAAAAAAATTATATCAATAAATTTTCTATTGATGCTAGATGTGTAGGTGGGAAAATTCCAACTAAAAATATAATTATTGATGAATCTTCGGGGAGTAGTGGCACAGCAACCAACTGGGTTCGAGGCTTAAAAGAAAGAAAACGAAATGCCAAAATGATTGAGTTTGGAATGAGATCCCTAGTGGGCAAAGAGCCGTTATTTGTCATTAATGCTTTTGCATTAGGCCCTTGGGCTACGGGTGTCAATGTTACTATGAGTTGTGTCTCCTTTTCAAAATTAAAATCTCTGGGTCCTGAAAAAGAAAAAATTGAAAATACGCTTAAACAATTTGGAAAAAATCATAATTATGTAATAATGGGCTATCCTCCCTTTCTAAAATATTTAGTTGATAACTCAGAAATAGAATGGGAGAAATTTAACATTGCTTTTATTTTTGGAGGAGAATCAATGTCTGAAGGAATGAGAGATTATTTATTTCAAAAAGGAATTAAAAAAGCCTATAGCTCTTTGGGAGCATCTGATTTAGAATTAAATATTTCTGCAGAAAATGATTTTACAATAAGCCTTAGAAGGTTATTACGTTCAAATCAATCATTACAATCAAAACTCTTAAAGCACACCGGTGCACTTCCAATGATTTTTCAATATAATCCAACAGATTTTTTAATTGAATCGTCTGAGGCTGGGGAATTAATTGTTACGATCGGTCGCCCCGATTACATATCTCCTAAAGTGAGGTATAACATACATGATAGAGGCCATACCTTATCAATTAAAGACCTCTACTCTATTTTAAAAAGTTTAAATATCAGCCTTGATAAATTGGCAAGACCTCAAACAGATTTACCATTATTATTTCACTACGGAAGAGCAGATATGACGGTATCGTTTTTTGGAGCAAACATAAGCCCTACAGATATTAATGAAGTTATTTATTCGTTACCTGAATTATCTAAAATTGTTAACTCTTACAACCTTACTATAGATGAAGACAACGAAGGGAATAAAAAATTAATCATTTCAATAGAAGTTCAGAAAGGAGAAACAATCGAATTACTAGATCTTGAAAAAACTCAAGCAGCCTTTTTTGATAATTTATCCAAAATAAATCAAGATTTTAGAGAAGCCAGAAAAATGCTTCCCAATAATAGACTAACTATAATTAGTTTTGAAGATTTTGGCTCAGGTTCATTCAAAGAAAATGACATTAGAATAAAAGCAAAATATATTGTAGGATCAAGAAATTAAATATTTCTCAAAAATGATTTAAATAAATAAAATAACGAAACTATCTTAGATCCAATTATAAGCAATCGATCAAGAAACCGTACCACTTTTACTCCACTTCTTACTTTGCGTATTTCTTATTAAATTAAAAGCTAGTGAAATACTGTTTTTAGACTTATTAATTTTAACATCATATATTTAAAGACTTTGTAATAGCAATTTATATCTCTAAATGTGGGCCACTTAAAATCCCCACACAGCGTTTCTATGCATCTCATTAACTCTGTGTTATTTTTTTACTCACATAAATACACAATAAAAATAATAGCCTGTTATCCTGCTACTTTTCGCATGCGAAACGTTAATAATATAAAAAAGAACTCTTTGAATTAAAGGAAGAATATTTACCTAATATTATTTTATTCTGTTACATCAATAATTAAAACTTATCTTCAAAAACCACAATACTCACAGCGTTGGCTAGGATTAGACTTCTTAAGTATGGACTATGAATCGGGGTTTTAAAAAATTTTTCAGCACTGTCCGCCATAAGCCAAGCTGAGTCGGCCAATATTGCCTGTATTGTTAGGGATTTCGGAGTCTACTAATACAATATTAAATGGTATTAAAATATACAATATGCGAATGCCGATATTTATAAACAAAAAAACCTTGCTATTTCTAGCAAGGTTTGATATAATTAGTTTCGTATTTGTTTAATCTAGTCTAACGTAATCCGATACAACTCCATCAGGAAACGTAAGCTGAAGCATATTATTATCTCCAGAAAAGACATAGCCAATTTCATCCAGTTCTCCATCTAAAGTACCATAAATTGTAGTAGCGTCTGAATACCAATCAAGGATACCAACAAAAGTTTCACCTGTTAAAACAAATGCCATAGTAAGAGACCCCGTACCATCAGCATTAAAAACAAGTGTTTGCACACTCGTGTTAGTTGGGATATCACCAACTGTACCTACCCATGCGCCCACTAAATCAGGATTCATTGTAGTTCCTGCATTATCATCACTGCTTTCATTATCATCGCCACTACATGATAGAATAAATAGAGATAAAATTGTAAAAAGTAATTTTTTCATAAAATATTTATTTTAGATTAGTCAAGTATAACTGATTATAAAAAAAATGAACTAAATATTACTTTTAATTTTTAGAATTACAACTCTATGAAGGATGGGAATGGACCCCGGGAAATAAATCAGTAAAAAAAAAGTCTACACACAATAATGTCTATAATTAATGTGAGTCTTGGTGGTTAACCCAAAATGGAGTGCCTTGAATTAGTTCCGCTTAATTTAAAATTCTTCGTGTCTATTAAAATAAAAAGTTTTGGCTAGGCAATTAATCAGAAATTAATTACTTTTAGTTGGAATATTATCCATAGTTGAGACGTTTTAAATAATTAAATCTAAAAAAATGAAAAAAATATTTTTATTGATGTTTTTAATTTCCCAATATGGATCTTATGCTCAAACTACAGAAAAGTTTAATAAAAATAGACTGATTGTTAAATTTAAGCCCAGTGTTAGGTATGAAATACCAGTAAATGGAAAAAAATTTAATCATAAAAAGCTGGATAAAACAAATATAGAAAATGGGGTTCAATCCATAATTCTAAGTGGGAATAAAAAACAAGGAAACACATATATTCTGAATTTTGAATCAAATCAAGATATAGATTATTTAATCCAACAATACAAAAACACAAATCTATTTGAATATGTTGAGCCTGACTTTATTGGTTTAGGAGGTGGGAAAAAAGTAGAATTACAATTTACTCCAAACGACACATACTTTTCAAGGCAATATGGTTTATACAATGATGGTACGTTTTCAGAATATCCAGCTACAGATGATGCAGATATTGACATGGAACTTGGTTGGGATATAGAGCAAGGCGACCAATCTATTATAGTTGCCGTTTTAGACTCAGGTATAAAATTAAATCATACTGAATTTAGTGGACGAGTATGGACAAATCCTAACGAAACAATAAACGGAATTGATGACGATAATAACGGGTATATTGACGATATAAAAGGATGGGATTTTGCAAATGGTGATAATGACCCAACAGATGATCATGGACACGGAACAAACGTAACAGGTATAATTGGGGCAAATTCAAATAATAATCTTGGATATTCAGGCGTTGATTGGAATTGTAAATTAATGATTGGGAAAATTTTAGACCAAAATAATAGTGGCGCATATTCTTGGTGGACTGATGCCATTTATTATGCTGTTGATAATGGTGCTAATGTTATAAATATGTCAGTAGGTGGTTTGAACTTTTCGAGTTCTATGAAAGATGCGATTGATTATGCGTACAACAATGACGTAACTGTTGTAGCATGTATGATGAATTATAACAACAATACTATTTCTTACCCTGCAGGTTATCAAAACACAATTGCAGTAGGATCAACTAATCCAAATGACGAACGTTCAGCTCCATTTTTTTGGAGTCCTACTAGTGGTAGCAATTATGGAAATCATATTGATGTTGTTGCACCTGGAAACTATATTTATGGTCTAAGCCATCAATCAAATACTAATTATAATTACTACTGGGGGGGGACATCACAAGCAGCTCCTTTGGTTACAGGATTATGCTCATTATTATTAGCACAAGACATAAATAGAACACCCAATGACATTAGAAGTATACTTAGAGATACAGCAGAGGACCAAGTAGGAAACGTTTCCGAAGATGTTTTAGGTTTTGATATTTATTATGGATATGGGAGAGTAAATGCACACCAGGCCCTTCTTCTAAGTAACTTATCTACAAATGAATTTACAAATCCATTAAAAATTTCGATTTTACCAAATCCTGTCTCAAACTTTGTAACCATTAACAGCAATTTAGAATTCAATACCGTTTTGATTCACAATATTTTAGGAATTGAAATATTGAGAATTGAGAATTCATCAAGATTAAACTCTTTAAGAATAGATTTAACTAATTTTGATAAAGGAGTTTACTTAACATCATTATTAAACAAAAACGAAATTGTATTAGTTTCTAAAAAAATAATTAAGCTGTAACATTTAACAACAATGGTTATACTTCATTGTGGGAAAAGTTAAAACAATTGTTTGTTTCATAAATCAAACGGCTGAATCTTGGAGGAGTAACCTATCGAAGGACGCACTATAAATTCTCCGTTAGCCACAAGCGAAAAATGAACATAGAACTAATAGAAATAAACGAACAATATGAATTTTGAGATTATAAGAAATTTAAAAGTACTTGTGAATCTACAATTGGTAGAACTTGTTCAGATGCCAAAATTTCGCTTTCGATAACTTTCCTACAGTTTCACCTTCAACAATCATTGACTTGATATTGGTTTTGGCTTTAAATCCAAAGAAAGATCATTACTATCGGTTTTGAAAAAACAACACATAGCTACATCAATAATCAAAAAAGCCGCCTCAAAACCTTCAGTAACTCTAATGAACAACAACAAAGCCTTACTAATTATAGTAAGGCTTTAAGTGATGGCACTAGGAACTAAACCGATTTCTACTCCCCTTCTTATTTTTTCTATTTTTTAACTTTAAATTGAAATACAGTGAAGCCCTAGTGAAACATGAGTAATTTTACGAGCT
>Ga0115005_10000023_pt1 | contig 99365 bp, 98 predicted proteins | sample ArcOceMetagenome_FD_87163 | JGI IMG/M metagenome (GOLD analysis project Ga0115005, IMG submission 87163) | Marine eukaryotic phytoplankton communities from Arctic Ocean - Arctic Ocean - Greenland ARC118M Metagenome | ecosystem: Environmental > Aquatic > Marine > Oceanic | place: Arctic Ocean... | reverse complement strand
GGAAATTTTTGCTTTTGGTGTAAAACTCGAAGAATGTGAATAATGTCGTCTTTTATGAAATATGAAACAATCATTGAAACCTCTGGGATTATTAACAGTCGTCCCGGTACACCCTCTCTCTCCACTCCCATAAGAGGTTGCTGATTCAAGTTTTCAACTTTTTTCTCAATTATTGCATCAGTTTTTTCTGCTGCTAATGGGTTAAATTCGTATAAAAACTCGAAAATAGCCTCACGATCATCTAACGAACTTTTTTCCCATAAGATCATTTTGTGGCTTTATTTCTAATTTTCATTTTTCGAGCTTCCATGTCCAGGTTCGCTTCTTCATGACTGACGAACTTACTTTGCCCACTCTCTAATTTACTGAAAGCAGCATTAACCTCTTCGGTAAGCCACTGGTCATGATTAATTATTTTTCGTTGCTGTTCAGCGAGTTCTTCCGTAAGCTCTCTACAAGCGTCACTTAAAGTGCGTCCTTGGCTTTCGGCCATTATCTGAGCTAGCCGTTTAGTTTCTTCATCTACTCTGAACTGAATACGGGTATCCATGGTAAACTCCTTATGAAATGTACACACAAATGTTAGCACACCTATTGAATTTACGGCAATTAACAAACAAATTATGGCACACGTATTTGCGCCCCTTAGTGAGAAGTTAGCTGCCACAGCGCAGTAATGCACAACATCCTGTACATGTACTCATTTCCGGTCTAAACTTGTCTCATATAATGTACAAGTGGGGTGCAAAATGAGAATTGTCTCTTTTACCGAAGCACGAAATGGTTTAAAAGCCGTTTTGGACGATGTAGTCAACGATGCAGATACAACAGTAATCACTCGTCGTGACTCTGAAGATGCTGTTGTAATGTCATTAGATTATTACAACAGTCTTATGGAAACCGTTCATTTACTTCGTTCTCCAGCGAACGCTGAACACTTACATCGTTCAATAGCACAGTTTAAAGCAGCAAAAACGACTCAGCGAGAACTTATTGATGAGTAACAGGTTGTTATCATGGACTGATGAAGCTTGGAATAGTTACGTTTATTGGCAGACTCAAGACAAGAAAACCTTGAAACGTATCAATAAATTAATTTCAGATGTTAAGCGTTCTCCATTTGATGGAATTGGAAAACCGGAACCTCTTAAAGAAAATCTTTCAGGTTTATGGTCCCGCAGAATAGATGACACCAACCGTTTGGTATATGCCGTGGACGATACCGCAATTACGGTTATCTCATGTCGTTACAATTACTAGTAGATGGCAGTTAACAACCCAATAACTCACTCACTTCGTTCGCTGGGACGCAAACATGCGGGGCGGCTGCGCCATTATGCCCCACATGCTAGCGCCCCTTAGCTTAGAGTTATACACCTAAAAGGATTTAACTAAATGAAGTACCTTGTATTACCCCTCCTTTCACTTGCCCTTTTGGGCTGTGGCACAATCAATACGCCTAATGACGGTCTCGATGCAATCTACAACACCACCTCAGCAGTGATCAAAGGTGAGAATAATAATAGTAGCTGCTCTACTGGACATATTGATGATAGAAAGAAGTGTAAGAGTCAATCACAAGCAAAAACAAATGCTATTTCAGAGTCAATCAAAAAGCATCGTCATGATAGCGGCGTATAACAATACGCTGTTCCCGCCCCCATTTACGTTGCGTAAATAACGCGATATCTTTTAAATCGGATATTGCGAGCACAGTTAGCTTAAATGGTTTTACTCTTTTGATTAACCATCTAGTTCTGACATCAGGTTCTCAAGGGCATATTCAGCCTCACCGCTTTCTTCACTTGCTACGAGTAATTGACGCAAAGTGTTTAATTTGGTTTCCTGAGTTTCTAGCAAGCGAAGAGCTGAACGAATTGCTTCGCTCGCTGAACCATATCGACCAGTTTGAATTTGGCTGGCATAAGGCCATCAAAATGGTCGCCAAGAGTAATGCTGGTATTTTTAGCCATTTGCTTTTTCCAAGTACCAATATATACCTAAACACGGTATTTGCGCGCTGTAAGTCAATAGCGCAGAACAAACACATTCACGCTGTTGCTAGCGCTCGCGGGGGCGGTTATACACTATGGATATTATGAATTATTTTCAGCAGATGGTCGACTTGGCATCAGAAGGGGAGCTCCAGGGAATTTGGTTCTGGGCTTCATACTACATGCTCGTTGTATGCCTTTATTCCGCTTATTTTCAAATCCGAACACGATTTTGGGCAACTACTGTGGGCAATATCCACAACCTAGGACTTAAAAAATTTGGTATCTCAAACGATTTTTCCGAGCAACAATACCGAGGGAAAGCTCTGTATTCATATAGTGTGAATGGCCAAACTTATGAAGGAACAGTATGACCATTGCATTTATACCATGCACTGAATTGCAACGTGCGGCAGAATTCACCTTTGACAACATGCGTGTCTATTACGCACAGTACGCACCTGAATGGGACGTTGAAAAAGTTCTCAGCGCCACTTCTAAACTTATCAACTTAGACATTCTGCTTGATGAAAAAGTGGTTGGCGTAATGCGCCTTGAATATGAGGATGATAACTGTGTCCTGCGCGACTTACAGATTATCCCCAATGAGCAAAACAAAGGCATTGGTGTTACCGCACTTCAAGAAGCTAAAAAACTGGCGTTGAGCGCTAATAAAAATACACTTTCGTTGCGAGTTTTTAAAATTAGCCCTGCTGTCGCTTTATATCAAAGAAATGGTTTTGTTATAAAAAGTGAAGACGACCGTTTTTTTAACATGGTTAAAGACTTGAAGCAGTAGAGGCATAGCTCTTTCAAATTCTTAGAAGGCATTTATTTATATGGAAATTGTTATTGATGATCTAAGCTCCACAGAGGTGCTGGCACTTTTAGAAGAGCATCTGTCGGATATGTACGCCACATCTCCTGAAGAAAGTGTCCATGCTTTAGACGTCGATGCTCTCAAAGCTCCCGACATTACCTTTTTTAGTGCTTGGAAAGCACAACAACTTGCAGGGTGCGTTGCCATCAAAAACCTTGATACTAAGCATGTCGAATTGAAGTCTATGCGCACTGCCAAGACGTTTAGAGGACAAGGTGTGGCCTCTGAGTTATTACTTTTTGCTCTAGAACATGCGAAAATGAAAGGGTTTAGTAGGGTAAGTTTAGAAACAGGGACCCAGGATTACTTTTTGGCAGCGAGAACACTTTACAAAAAGTTCGGATTCATTGATTGCGTGCCCTTCGCTACTTACTCACTCGACCCTAATAGTCATTTTATGACGCTAGCACTTTAATTTAGCATTTTAAGAGAATTCAAGATGTCACTACCTCCTTGCCCGCATTGCCAATCAGAATATGTTTACGAAGATCAGCCACTGCTGATTTGCCCTGAGTGTGGACACGAGTGGAACCCGAACGATGTTGAAGAAGAAGTGTCTGCTAAAGATTTTAATGGAACACCTTTAGTGGCCGGCGATAAAATTACCCTAGCGAAAGATTTGAAGGTAAAAGGAAGCTCATTGGTTTTAAAAATTGGCACTAAAGCGGTTATACGTCATGTGAAAGATGCCAAAGACCACCAGCTAGACTGCAAAGTAGATGGCGCTGGTGAAATGATGCTTACAGCACAGTTCGTTAAAAAAGCATAACAAACGATACTCTCCGCTTTGCTCGTTATTGAGCACGGCAGGATACATCAGTGCAATATCGCGTTGCTCATTCGGGTAGCGCGACAACTGTCTCAATTGGCATATCCGCTATACCATCTCAATTTACTTCTTTTTCCGCTTCGCGCTTATTAGCTAGAAAAGTCATTCACAAACGCCTTGAAAAGCACACTAATGGTTCTCGACGACAGGTTTTGCGAATTAGCTAAGCCATTTCCACCAAATAAACACAGCCAGAAATCCAAACAAATAGATTAGCCCTATATAGCTTAGCCCTCTTACGATGATATTGGGTGCAGCATCTGAGTGAAGCTGAGTTTGCGCAACAAGCTTATGATTAAGCCAAGCAAACATGGGCGTTGTGATAAAGGCTAGCGTCATCGCAAACCCGAGCATGGCAAGTAGTGCTGCTTTGAAAAAAAGCACAATGATAAAACTGGCTAAAGCCATAAACAATAATACGGGGGTAACAAGTATATTTCGGGTTAATTTGTCGCCTTTAAATAACAAAGTTATCGCTTCTGCCACAACCCTCGCGTAACCGTCATAGACTGTAAGCGCAGACCCAAATATGCATAAGAACGCGACGACAGCTATTAGCCAATGGGACCATTCCCCAATAGTTGATGAGTACATGCTAATAAGCTGATGAGAAAAACCAATGCCGCTTGCGCTGAGTTCAGTGCCACTGCCGTGTAGAATGAGTGCACCTAGCCCCAAAAATAAAAGCGCAAGAACAACGGTTACTGCATAACCAAGGTTAAAGTCGAACAACGCTGATTTAGGCGTTACCGCTTGGTCTGAGCATTGGCGCTTCAACCAAAGCGATGTGATAGAAGATATTTCAATGGGCGCGGGCATCCAGCCCATGGTGACGACAAGAAAACCAAGGGTGGCAAGGGTCCACGGAGAAGGCGGTGTAATGGTGGGGTCTGCTGGCTCGGAGTAACTGCCCAGCGCTACAATAAATACAGCGACAGTAGCTATCACCAGCACTCCCATAATACCTTTGGCGATATGATCTAGCCCTTCAAAGTGCCCCTTTAATAAAATCAAAAGTATCAACGCAAGCACGATGGAAGATGACAGTGTTATGGCAATATCAAAAGGAACAAAATAAGACAGTAAGCTTGCTGCAAACAGCAAAAGTGCTGCCGCGTTTACTACCGAAGCGATTGTGTTTAAACAAAGGGCTACGGCTAAATAGCGCCGCCCCATTTTTAGATAACCCTGCTGCAATGTTTGGTTAGTGCTGATGGTGTAGCTCACACCCGCCCTGAAAAACGGATATTTGAGCAGGTTCACAACTAATATAAGAAGCGCCAGCTGCCAGCCGAACTTTGCGCCTGCCTGGGTTGAAGCTACCAGATGACTACCGCCCACCGCTGCCGTTGCCATGAGTACACCCGGGCCAAGTAGTTTCATTAATGCAGTTAAGCGAGCAAAGATCGATGTTTCAGCTTTGTACAACAAGGCAACCTCTAGGTGGGCGTTACGAAATAGCCGTCAACATTAGCAGCTAAATTTAAAACAGAAAAGCGCGTTCATGCACATCAGCGGAACAACTAGCATAGGCTGATAAACTTGTTAGTTCACAGCCCTTGCTACATTAGCGTGTTAGAGAAAAAACAAACGCTGTAAGTACTAACGTCTGTCGTAATTCACCTTCTTTTGAGGATGTTGGTAATAGCCTTCTTTAAGTAGGCGTTTAAATCTAGTGAGTTTACCTTCAAGAGTAAGTTCCTCTAGACCTTTGTTGAACAAAAAAAGAACAAGTTGACTATCAGCTGTGCCTTTAGGCACCAATAAGTGGGTTGTGATGGTTGAAACGAAGGGCTTAATAGTCATTACATCACGGCGCTCACCGCGACTAAATTCCCGTTGTAGCAAATACCAACCAGTGAGTTCATCGATAGGGAAAATATCTATTTCTCCGTCAATCAGCGCTTGAAAGTTTTCCTTATCAGTTGCTCGCTGAATTACATTCTCATTATCTTTGATAAACGCCGCTAATTCGTCGTTATATAAGTAGCCCTCTGTCATACCCATTTTTAAGTCTTTTAGCTCTTCAAGTTCAGACCATGTTTTAGGGCCTTTCTCGGCATTAACGTAAAATACTAGGCTTTCAGCACTAATTGGGTTGCTATGGTAGAACTCGCGCTCTCTTGACCGAACAAAGTTACCGTAAGAAAGCGCATCGTACTCGCCTCTTAACGTTGCTTCTAATGCCTCTTCCCATGGCAAAGAAACAAATTCAACTTCCACGCCCGTTTCTAAAAAGGCATCGGCAATAATGTGATTGATATATCCGTCTTGCTGCATATCTGTCGAGGTGTAGGGGGCATATTCGCTGGTCGCTATTCGCAGTTTCATCCACGCATGGGCAAAACTTTGCATTGGTATTAGCGCAAGTATCAAAGTCGCTATAAATAGTAATCGCATGTCAAAGTCCTGTTAGGTTTTAGAAATAAATACCAAGATTAATGTTTAGGCGATGGGTGGTTTCTTGTCGGCCGCCTAAATCTAAGCCAACGCCTGGACCACCTGAAAACCACATATTTTTGCCTTGAATACTATCTACATAAACAAACAATTTATCCCAGCCAAAGCTACAGCCATTTATCCATTGTGATGAATTTTTTCCTTCGCTCCCCTCGCCTTTAGCCACGCTATACTCTGAATAACAGGTAAGTGATTCTATATGGTCGAAGTTATAAGGAACGGAATAGACAAAGTTAGCTGAATAAGTTTTGCCGTCAGCGGCAGCTAAGAATGGAAAGGTGAAAGATGAAAGCGCAATGCGGTCATCCGCCTGCCCTTCAGGCGCAGCTAAGTCATATTCATAATCAATGTACTGTAGCTCAACCTTTACATCGCCCTGAGTGTGGCGCATGTGAACTGCATAAGCAGACATATCGCCATCATCCAGAGTATCCAAATTTAAAATGTTGCCATATTGATACGACACACCAATATCTGTAGTGGCACCACGGATAAAGTTGGCAGAGTAATTCGCTCGCAGATTATACTGACCATCTTCTTTATTTCGATATTCACCATCGTCGGCAACATCAAACGAATAGCGCCCAAATTCAGCGGCATCGTTGTATTCGTCGTTCATGAAGTACGCCGCTTGGAAATCCCAATTACCCCAATCGTGATTTATCTTCACACCAGCATCATAATCATCTTCAAAGCCTAGATAATAATTTACCGAAAACCAAAAGCTATTACTGGCAAAAGGCTGAAGACCAAAAGGCGTTTGCGTTATACCCGCGGTAATCTGTGTCTGTTCATCGAAATGATAGGTAAGGTCGGCAAAACGTATGGTGTCGAATTCGGTATTTTCATACCAGCGATACTCTGCTTTATAGCTAAATTGATCTGACTCTCCCGACACACCAAGCTTGAATGATTCAAATTCGAACCCATCTCTAAACTCAGGTATCTGCCAATCTTGGTGACCGTAGTTTACCCGAACGTGCCCGCTTAAATTGAAAGGCAGTTCGTCGGCAGTGGCGAGACTAGCTGTGCATGTAGCTATAGAAACTAAAGAAAATGCAGATAGTAGCTTGTTCATTACTGTTCCTGTATTCAATTTTCGGCGAGAAACCCTTTACGACAAGTGACGTTGCAGCAAAAAGCTGGGGGATAACGCCGTAGTGATGGATACGCCAAAATAATTCCTTCAGTAGAACAATACTGCGTAAACCTTACAAAAAGATCATTTGCAAATGTTAGATTTATTGTTGCGATATCAAACCTGAATTAAACGCTTTTCATGTGCTAGCGTTATTTTCATTCGTCTTTATTGCAAAGTGACGATGCGAATTTTAAGTCGATGAGTTATGTGATGACGATTACAGCAAAATGACGTTTAAACATTAAATTGAAAAGGATTAAGTGTGAGCATAGCCTGTGAGCTATACGACTATATTGAAATTACATGCATCTATCAGTTAGAAATTAGTGTTGAGCTTAAGAATGGTGAGATGAAAAGCGGCAGAGCACTAAGCACGCTTATTAGCAAAAGAAATGGTGAAGCGACTGAGTGCCTGCGTATTAACATCAATGGTATTGATGAAAACATTCCACTTGTCGAAATCGCTCAACTTCACGCTATAGCTGACAACCCGCATTTCACCACGGTAAGGTTTTAGGTAGTATTCACTTTCTACCCTCATTTGTTTATTCATTAACTGACACGGATTTTATGAACCAACACTTGTCTGCCATTACATTTTTTGTCGACGACTACGACACCGCTATTCACTACTTTACGTCGGTTCTAAACTTCACGTTAACCGAAGACAAAAGTACCGGCGAGAACTCACGCTTTGTCTTAGTAACACCACCTCAGAGCGCCGGAAGTTTGCTATTAGCCCAAGCTAAGAATGACAGAGAAAAAGCGCTTGTTGGTAATCAAGCCGCAGACAAGGTATTTTTGATTTTAAATACTGATGACTTTTGGCGGGATTTTGAAGAGATGAAAGCCAAAGGCGTGACGTTTTTAGAAACGCCACGCAAAGAAGCGTATGGCACTGTGGCTATTTTTAAAGATAAGTTTGGCAACAAGTGGGATTTGATCCAAACCGCGTAACCTTTCTTTATATAGTTACATCTTAAGAACTTTGGTAATCGTACTTGGGTCACATTACATTGCCTTATTTTCACAGAAACGTTTTCTTTAAATAAAGACGTATAGGAGAGGACAAACGTGCAGGCCATGAAACGTTCGATTATCGCAGACGTAGTTGCAATCGCGGCCATAGCTTTGTTGATCACTACGACGTTCTACTGGATTGAAGCACGGCGAGAAGTCATTATTCTTTGCGATAATTTCGCGCCTGGCGTGTCGAAGAAAAGTGTTGAGCGTCAACTCGACACCGCAAACTTGCTGTTATGGGATACAGAGTTCGTTGCTAACGGCAGTAAAATAGAGGCTTACAGCCCACTTCATTTAGGCATTATGCAATGCAGCGTAGAGTTCAACAAACAAGATATCGTTGTATTCTCCATTGTTGAATAGCGACAGTGCGACAAAGCGAACGGCATTTTTAGCTTTAAACTGAACCACCTTGGTGCAACGTTTACATTGACGCAACACCCCGTTCACTGTCGCGTTAAAAGTCGTAAAGACATACTTACCTCATGGGTTTTATCGCACCATGCTAACTTTTCATCCCGCTATCACCTGTGTAGATGTAAACGTATAATTACGCCGTCTCTTCTTAACGCAAGTTCTTCTTATGCAAAAAACAAAACACAGTGTCATCGAGGATGTATTCGCTTTGATAAGCGCCGGCTTGTTTGTTGCTTTTGGCGTTTACCTTTTTCAGTCTCAAGATTTGATGGTTGGAGGGGCAGCAGGTTTAGCCCTACTAGGTACGTATGCCGTTGATATGGATTTTGGCTTATTATTCTTTCTAATCAACCTGCCGTTCTACACATTAGCTTGGACGCAGATTAGTAAACGCTTCACTATCAACACGTTTATTTCGGTTACTACGGTATCAATTTTAACCGAGCAAATCCCTGCGTTTGTGGATATTAGCCATGTAAACCCCATATTTGCCGCAGTGTTTGGTGGCATTCTAATTGGCGTGGGCATGCTTATGATGTTCCGTCATAGCTCTAGCCTTGGTGGAGTAGGTATTATGGCGTTTTACTTACAGCAGCGATTCAATATTAGAGCAGGCACCTTTCAGCTTGCCGTAGACAGTACCATTTTACTGTGCGCATTATTTTTTATCGCTTGGCATTTAGTGCTGATTTCTATTTTAGCCGCATTTTGCCTCAACATGGTTATTTCCCTTAACCACAGACCTGAGCGCTATTTCCCTGCTCAAGAGAAACAAGCAAAAAGCAAGGCCGAGACAGGCACTTTAGAAGGCTCAGACAAGCGCGTTACCGCTTAATGAGGAAATGTTGTTCTCACATAACGTCATGTTGAGAAGCAATCGAGGATCTTAGTCGTTACGGGCTAACGCTCTACTTTTCGTTCGTTTTGAGCTTTACAGCCCTTGTGATGAAATAGTCAAAATAAAAAGCCCGATTAGGACTGTCCTAATCGGGCTTTTTTGTAACTTTTATTTGTATCCTTTTGGCGCCTATTACAAACCTATTGCTTCTTTTGAACAGGTCTAGACGGTCGACTTACAACTCCACGGTTTACTCTTGGACGAGAAAACGAAGTACGCATACAAACCTCACTTATGAGTTGTTGCCCAGCACAGTCGGAGGCGAAACATTCACCGCAATCCTGCATCTCAGCAGCAACAGTATAGACCTAACTCACGGGTAAAAGTCTCATTCTTTTAATGAATAGTACTTTATTAAAACTTATATAGTGATACGCCCAATTGGCACAGCGTTGAAATTTAAAGGTATTTCACAATGCGTGGTACACGCTGGGAAATTCTTGTCATGAGTTCATAGTCGATAGTGCCGGCACACGTGGCCACTTCCTGAATAGATACGTTTTGACCCCATAATTCAACCACATCACCCACGGCCACGTTATCGATGTGAGTGACGTCAATGGTGATCATGTCCATAGAGACGCGCCCGGCAAGAAACGCTCGTTTTCCACGCACCATCACTGGCGTGCCGTTTTTACAGTGCCGAGGATATCCATCGGCGTAACCAATGCCTACTGTGGCTATTTTGCTAGGCTTATCTGCAACCCATGTTTGACCGTAACCAACGCCTTCTCCTGGTGCGATATCACGAACGGCAATAACGCTTGAGCGAAGGGTCATTGTGGGGTAAACCTCTGTATCGCATTTTTGCGAAGTAGATACTGCGCCGCCATAAACCCCTACGCCCAATCGATTCCATGCATTACGACTTTCTGGCCAGTTCACGGTTGCAGGCGAATTTGCCACACTAGTAGGAAAACCAAGTTTATCTGCCACCTGCTTAAAAGCGGTGAACTGAGAATCAGTAAAGCTGTTGTCTACGTCATCTGCGCAAGCGAAGTGCGTAACGATAACGGTTTGGTCGCTCAGTAAATGGCGATACTTCGCTGACACTGTTTCTATATCAGACAAGGAAAAACCCAATCGATGCATGCCACTATCAACCTTAAGCCACACGTGAGGGCGCTTGTCTTCAGGGCACTTATCTAACCACTCAAGCTGCTCTTCACAGTGCATCACCAATATGCAGTTATTCTGAAAAGCCATCTTGCACTCTTTTATCTGGTGCGCCCCTTCTAAAACGACGATAGGAGCTGTAATACCTGCGTCGCGAAGCGCAATGGCTTCTTCAATTATCGCTACGGCAAAACGCGAAGAAACATGCTGAAGAATGCGCGCTACATTTACTGCTCCATGACCATAGGCATCGGCTTTTACCACCGCCATAGACTGGCTTGAAGGCGCTAAAGCAGCAAGGACTTTGAAGTTGTGTAAAAGGGCGTCAGCATGAATGATAGCTTGCGTTTGTCGGCTCACAGAAAAACACGTTCCTTAAATGTTTAATGGGAAAGAGTATAGAATGCCAAAGTGTACCACGAGAAGCATATTAGCGGCGCAGGATTAATAATGAAAAACGTACCATCTAACGCAAGGTTTCTTATGGCATAAAATACCGTTATGCTTTGCGCTAGCTCATTATAACAATTTCGCTGCCTCAAGGTTTTCAATGTCTTCGCACAACTCTTCTACTTCAGAATCGTCTGCCAACGCCAGTATTAAAAGTAAAGTCAGTACTGGCAACCAAGCAGCAGGTAATAAACCCACCGTTAACGAATTAGCCCAGTCACTGAATAAAATTGTGTCAGAAGGCAGAAACCCAGACACCCTCGATATAGACACGCTAAGCACGGAAGGCATTCTTGCCCGCATTAACAACGAAGACGCTAAAGTGGCAAACGCGGTAGCCTCGCAAATTCCGCAAATTGGAAAAGCGGTGGATGCTGCAACCATTAGCATTAAAAATGGTGGCAGGCTTATTTATATAGGCGCGGGGACCAGCGGCAGGCTGGGCATACTTGATGCGGTAGAGTGCCGCCCCACGTTTAGCGTGCCTGATGAACTGGTTGTTGGCGTGATAGCTGGCGGAGAAAAGGCCGTTCAGCACGCCGTAGAAGGTGCAGAAGACGACGTCGACGCGGGGCGTGCTGATCTTGTAGCGCTGTCCTTAAACCACAACGATACCGTTATTGGTATTTCGGCAAGCGGTCGTACACCCTATGTAAGTGGCGCACTGGAATATGCCCGTTCGCTTGGCTGCTTTACCGGCGCTATTGCATGTAGCCCTAACGCCGCTATTTTTACCCATGCTGATGTAGCTATATGCCCAGTTGTTGGCCCTGAGGCACTTACTGGCAGTACGCGCATGAAGTCGGGTACGGCGCAAAAGCTAATTCTTAATATGATTAGCACCAGCACTATGATTAAGCTGGGGAAGACCTATCAAAACTTAATGGTAGATGTGAATGCCACTAACGAAAAACTAAAAGCCCGTGCGCTTCGCATTGTTATGCAGGCTACGGACTGCAGTGAAAATGCCGCTTTAGCTGCGCTTGGTGCGTGTAATAACAAAGCTAAAGTTGCTATTTTAATGGTATTAACTGGGCAATCTGCCGAGCAGGCCGCCGCTCAATTAGATGCTAGCGGTGGGTATTTACGTACCGCCGTGAATAAAAGCGAATAACCACGGTAGCCTAATGCTATGAAAGTTTTAACTTCGGTCACATTGAACAAGGTTTTTAGACGCCTTTCGTCGAGCACATTCATTTCAGTACTTTATCTAGCACTAATTAGCTTATCGCTTAACGGCTGCGCACAGCAAAGCTTATCTACACATGTATATACAAGCGATAAGGATGGCAACGCAAAGCAGCCTACATTAATAGAAAAGCAGCCTACACTAGGGGATAAGCAGCCCGTATCAAGTACTAAGCAGTTTACTGTAGGCGCTGAACGCTATTCGAAGTACCTGCCCTTGCTAGCAGGTAAACGGGTTAGTTTAGTGGCAAACCAAAGCGCGTTGGTTTCGAGCCACAGCGCATTGCCTTCTAGCATGGTTGAGCCTGAAGAGCGCGAATCGAGCAACAGCTTGGCTACACAAAAAAATAAGATAAAGACAAGCCAGCGCAATCAGCATCTGCTTGATGCCCTACTTCAACGCAGTGTTAATGTTGTAAGTATTATGTCACCGGAGCACGGATTTAGAGGAGACAAAGGCGCAGGCGAGAAAGTAGATAGTAACGTTGATGCTAAAACCGGTTTACCTATTCATTCCCTTTACGGCGCAACCAAAAAGCCTACCCCCAACATGTTGGATGGCATCGATGTGATTGTTTTCGATATTCAGGATGTAGGCGTACGCTTTTACACCTATTTAAGCACCTTGCACTATGTGTTGGAGGCGGCCTTTGCGCGTGATATTGATGTTATTGTGTTAGATAGGCCAAACCCTAACGGCCGTTATGTTGACGGCCCAGTACTACAACCTGAATTTTCGTCTTTTATTGGCATGCACCCTATTCCCGTTTTGCACGGTATGACCCTAGGCGAACTTGCTCAAATGATACTGGGGGAGCAGTGGTTAGATATTGACGCGAGCAGTTATAACAACGCGAAGCTTACTGTTGTCCCGGTGCAGAACTATCAGCGCACTGCGCATTATTCATTGCCTGTAGCGCCTAGCCCTAACCTGCCAAACGATTTATCGATACGCCTTTACCCAACGCTGTGTTTTTTTGAGGGCACCGACGTGAGTATAGGTCGCGGCACTGACTTTCCCTTCCAACTTATTGGCCACCCTTTTGTGGAATTTGGTAAAACCAAGGTACCGGTAAAAGCAAATAGCGCAGCGCCCCACCCTAAACACGAAAATACCCTGCTAAGTGCACACGTATTTACTAATGCTGATCCTACGATCTTGGAAGGCTCTGACTCTAAGCAAACGATTCACAAGTACTCACCTATCAGTGGCTTAGATATCGCTACATTGATAGGTGCCTATTCACGCTTTTCTGAATATAACAAGGTGATCAGCGTCAGTGGTGGCTCTGAAGAAACCTTCTTCACCCGCCCAGAATTCTTCGACAAATTAGCGGGTACTGATGCACTACGATTTCAAATTCAAACGGGCAAAACGCCTGCAGAAATTCGTCAGAGTTGGCAGAATGATTTAAAACAATTTAGAGAAAAACGACAAGCGTATCTGCTTTACGAAGACACGGATTAAGGTTCAGGCAAACGCCTTTCGCCTTGAGATTTGAGATTTGAGATTTGAGGCGTTTTATCAAGGTAAATGTGGAGGAAGCGTTAGCGATACTAAACTTCTCATACAACATGTAAGTAAATACTCACACCCACATAACCTTAAAGTTTGTCGCATATAAAAAAGTTAGTAAAAACTAACCTTCTTCATTTTTTGTTTTTACCAAAGCTGCGAGCTGAGCTTCAGCGGTGGCTTTTTGATGTTTAAGCTCATCTCTGTTTTCGCCGACACTCTCAGCGATTTTTGCATCAATATCGGCGATCGTCTGCATCAGCGTTTCTTTACTTTTTTCTTTTTGCTCTGCCTCTTCAGCCTTGTCAAAAATAACGTCTTCAGGAGAGGCTTCTTCTTGTTTAGTGTGTCTAGGCGATTTAGCAATCATTTTCAAACCTTCGGGCTGAGGGCGTTGATTCATAAAGCCAGGAGAAACAATTTCAATATCGGCATTGTGCAAAGCGTCGAGTACGGCCTTGTGAAGCCTTGAACGCGCGCTTAGCAAACTCTTTACTTCGGTCAGCAGACCTGAAATACGATAGCTTACTGAGAAGTCGCCTAACCCAACTACTTGTACAAATGGCTCTAACAGCTGAGCATTTTCAGCTGCGTGAAGTAGGTGCTTTTCAATAATGCTGTGATGAATATCGTAACCTAAACTGATGTCCACACTGACGATTGCACCTGATGCTCGGGTCACGGAAACGGGCGAATTCACCATCAGTGTATTGGCAAAGGCAATAAGCTCTCTGCTCTCAGTCTGAATTTCCACATCGAGCAAGCCCATTTCGGTAACGCGACCGCTGTAGCCTTCTACCTTTATGAAATCCCCCACCTTAAATGGACGATTTACACGAAGTACGATCCCCGCCATTAAATTCCCAACCATAGTGGTAGAAGAAAACGCAATTACACCTGATACAAGTACGCCGATAAGTGCAATAACCTGATTCCTAGTGCTCTCACTTACAGGAAGTGCCATTGCAATGACGACCGCACCAATGATAGTAAGTACCAACATTCCTACTTGGCGAGGCAACTTCTGTTCACTAGTAAGATGGCTTTGCTTGGCTAGCAGAAGGTAGTGCAGTGTGATGAGCGCACTTATTACCAATACAATAGCGACAAGGAGCGGAACAAAAGGGAACAACGCACTTAATACCATATCGACTAATGAAGTTTGCATAGCGCCTGGCGTATTTGTTGTATTCACGATAACTCCTTTTAAAATGGCTTTTGAAATGGCTCTTGAAATGGCTTTTGGCTTGGCTCTTAGTTAGCACTTAAATGGCAATATCTTTGGTTTTGGTCTCTGCTTTCGCGTGGCCACCTATTTCAACGAAACAGGTGAACGTCCCTCAGCAGGCGCGCTACCAAGTAATACATCAACCAATGCATTAAGACTATAGCTCGTAACGTGCTGATTTTCTTTATCACTTTGCTGTGTAATGTTCACCGCATAACTAAATGTAGCAATAGCAACATCGGCTAGCTCTTTCACGTCATACACTTTGTATGGCATGCGCAGTGGAGCAAAGACCACGGTTTTATTCTGTGCTTTCGCTGCAACCATTATTTTTTTGCTAAATGCCATCACCTCAGTTTCGCTTGCGCGTCGTTTTACATGCTCAGGTAAATCGACTCCTCCTAATTCATAGTTAGCATGGAGTGGGCTAATATTACCAACCACCAGCACATCAGCTTGTTTTAATAGATTCATTGCTAAATGGGTGCTTGGTATCGCAGTTAATGGTAAACAGGCAAACTCTAGAGGCTTATCGCTGGCTTTGGAACGAGCGCGCGCAAGCGCTGCATCAAACGCTAAACACCTTGCTGCATCGGGCATAAGCGCGAGCCACCGATTTGATGTTATCGGCAATTTATCGTCTCCATAAAGCACAGACACTGACGACCTAGAAAGCCCTTTCTCAATTTGAATTCCTCTATTTTTCAAACTGTTAGCATTATTCGTAGAAGCATTTTCTTTTGCTTCGTTAAGCCACCATGATATGGGCTTGGAAATAAAACTTTGCAGAGCAAACCGTTGTTTTTCCTTAATAATTCTATTATGAGAAGCATTAAGGAAAGCGCTTTCCAGCATTCTTTTTGCCACGTTATCTAGAAGCAAGGCGAACTTTTTTATGTCGTCTTGGTTTCTTATAGTGAACGGCATTAGCGCTATGTCAGCACCTGCGTTGAATGCGCTAACTAACGCTTCTTCGTGGGAGAAAAACTGAGTAATGCCAGCCATATCTAACGCGTCAGTAACGATAAGACCTTGGTACCCTAATTGCTTACGAAGCACTCCGGTTAGTATCTTTTTCGACAACGTTGCTGGAACAATTTGCGACTTACCATGCTTGTCAATAATTGTCGCATCGTCCAAAGATGGGTATTGAATGTGTGCACTCATTACCATTGCTGGAGGCGTTGCACTATTAATAATATTCGCAAATGGAAGGATGTCGCCCGCCATAGCTTGCGCTTTGCTATGCGTTACTTGCGGCAGGCCACTGTGGCTATCTACATGGGTATCACCATGGCCTGGAAAATGTTTGATAGCACTCATTACACCCGTACTTTGCATAGCACTGACAAATGTCTGCCCGAGTGCGGCTACCTGCTCTGGGTTTTCCGAAAAGCTGCGTACGTTAATAACGGGGTTCTTCGGCTCGCTATTTACATCAACCGAAGGCGCAAAATTGGTGTTTATTCCCAGCGGTAAAAGCGTTTGGCCAATATGCGATGCCACACTTTGCGCAAATGCGCTGCCTCGTTGATGAAAGGTGGCACCAATGGCCATATTACCTGCAAACGGCGAAAGTATTTCTGAAGGCAACCTTGCGACTCTCCCCCCTTCTTGGTCGATAGCAATGAATAACGGCTGACGACCTGCTTTTACCATATGCTGCTGCATGGTGTAGTTGAGCGTTACTAATTGCTCAGTATTTTGGATATTCTCTGAAAACAAAATAACACCGCCGATGTTGTGCGTACTAAGCACATTTAAAAGTGACGGTGGAATTACGGTCATAGGCGTACGGCACCGTGATGATGGCGTATTGTCTTCGCAAAAATAGCGAAAATCCAAAATGATTTTTTGCCCGAGCATGTTTTTTACAGCGCGAATGGTTTCATCATCAGCGCTGGGCTTAGGATTATTCGAAGCGTTAGCACTTACAGGTTGTGCGGTTGCGCTGGCATTCAAAAGGGCTGCACTTAATAAAATGAGCACGCCTGACAAGATAGCGCTACGGCCCATTACTGAAGCACGTTTTTTACAAATAACTTGCTGGAATAACAATGTTTATCTAATCCTTGGTAACACGAAGCACAATACGGTACGCTAGCATAAATGAGAGAAGCATGTTCGCCAACTTTGAACTGCAATCACACATTCTCTTACGCAAATAGACATACCTATAGGGCAAGTAGAGCGTAGTAACTTATCAAAGCTCAACAAGTCCTAGGCACACATAAATTTAAGTTTGGAAAGAAGTATGGATTGGATGTCAGTCATCCCCCCTCTTGTGGCTATTGCCGTCGTCTTTTGGAAAAAAGAAGTCATACTCGCATTAGCGCTGGCTGTTTTGTGCGCGGAAGCGTTAATTTTGGTAAATGCTGATATTGCTACAAGCTACATGGCGCCCATTAATGCCATAGAGCGCGTGGTTGATACCGCCGCTAGCCCGGGCAATACACGGGTGCTTATTTTCTCTGTGCTAGTTGGCGCGTTGCTCGCATTTATACGTGACTCTGGCGGCGTAACGGCAACGGTCAACTTTCTAGTAAACAAAGGGGTAGCGAAGAGTCGCAAACAAGTTGGCGGCTTGACCATGTTCACTGGCATCGCTGTATTCATAGAATCAAACTTAAGTGTGCTCACTGCCGGGATATTCGCCCGAGGCCTGTTTGACCGTTTCGGCATGAGTCGCGCGCGCTTAGGCTACATCATCGACTCCACCAGCGCGCCCGTTTGTATTTTGATTTTATTGAACGGCTGGGGGGCATTTATACTCAGCCTGCTCGATGCATACGAGCTACCAGCTTCATCAGCCTCAATTTTATGGGGCAGCGTATTTTTCAACTTTTACGCCATCTTCACCTTACTTATTGTGGCCTACACTATTTCCGCTGACAAAGTGCACGGCCCAATGGCCGAAGAAGAAAAAGCGCTCACGCATGTAGAGGTTAACCAAACTACGGAACCTGCCACCAAGGCACGTTTTATGTTGGTACCACTGATAATAATGGTATTAAGCATGGTTGGCTTCATGTTCTGGACAGGTAATGGCGTATTGTCTGAAGGTAGCGGTAGCAAGTCTGTACTTTACGCTACCGCTCTAGCCACTGCCATCGCCTATGGCCTGCTCTTAATCCACAAACGTTTTACCCATAAGGAAGCGGTAGAAATTGGTTTTAAAGGGATGGGTGAACTACTTCCTCTAGTGACCATAGTGCTACTGTCGTTAACCTTGGGCAATAGCCTTAAGGTACTTGGAACAGGTGTGTTTGTTGCGGGCATAGTAGGAGAGTACCTTCCTTTAGTGCTTATTGTTCCCATGCTATTTATTGCCGGAGCGATCATGTCGTTTACCACGGGCACATCATGGGGCACATTCGCCATCCTAATTCCTATTGGTGTGCCGCTGATTCAAAGTTTAGGGTTGCCTCCTTCTCTAGTTATTGGAGCTATATTGGGTGGCGGTATATTTGGCGATCACTGTTCACCTATTTCCGACACAACGGCTGTATCGTCGCTAGCAGCAGGTACTGACGTATTAACTCACGTTAAAACTCAGTTCCCCTACGCACTATTTGCGGGCGCACTTACGCTTATCGCCTATTTTATCGCGAGTTTAGTGATGCTTGGCTAATCCAGAAAGCATAGACATAGTGATAGCGTCGATTAACTGCTAAATATTACCAGTAAAAAATGAGTCGCAAATTTTCAGCAAGGAGTTTTTACATGATAAAACGGATAATGATCTTAGCGGTTATTTCTGTAGTGGTGGCCTGTTCCCACGCACCAAATAACACAGTAGATAACACGAACAACACCACTGTTGGCATTAGCCAGCAGGCCGTTGCCATGCCTGACAGCTATAGCGCCGATGCCGCAATGCAGGTACTCCAAGAAGGTGGCAACGCCATTGACGCAGCTATCACAGCACAGTTTGTTTTAGCCGTAACACTGCCAGAGGCGGGCAATGTAGGCGGTGGTGGCTTTATGACGATAAAGTTTGAAGATAGCACCGACTTTTTAGATTACCGTGAAATGGCGCCTGAAAATGCCCATCGCGATATGTATCTTGACGAGCAAGGTAATGTAAAACCTTACGAATCTTTGTTTGGGGCTAAAGCGGCTGGCATTCCCGGTACCGTAGCAGGCATGTGGGCCGCGCATAAAAAATACGGCACATTGGATTGGGAGCGTCTACTTGCGCCCGCAGTAGATTTAGCCGAGCAAGGTTTTGTGGTTCACGAAAAATTGGCCAATAACATTGCTCACTATATTGAGCGTACCAAAGAAGCAGGTATCAATAATAACTTCAGCGAGTATTTTGCACGCGCTAAAGCCGGCACTACTTTCAAACAGCCGGAACTAGCGATGACGCTTAAAGCCATTCAGCAACAGGGAAAGGATGGCTTTTACAAAGGCGATGTAGCAAAGCACATTGTTGATTTTATGCAGCAAAATGGCGGCCTTATTACCTATGAAGATTTGCTGGCTTACAAAGCAGTGTGGCGCAAACCTCTTCACTTAAACTGGCAAGGTTATGAGCTGGTGACCGCTCCTCCTCCAAGTTCTGGTGGTGTTGCCGTTGCCCAGTGGATCGGCATGCTAGAAGCCTATGACGCAACCCACGATTTGCCAGCGCAAAACAGCACTGAATACATTCACGTTATGTCAGAAATTGGTAAGCGCGTGTTTGCCGATCGCGCTGAATACATGGGCGATCCTGATTTTGTTAGTGTTCCGGTAAAAGCGCTCACTGACGCTAACTATATTACTCAACGCGCAGCAGATATTCAGCCTACCAAAATTTCTGATACCCCAAGCGTTAAGCCTGGTTTAAAAGAAAGCGAAGATACAACACACTTCTCCATTATGGACAGATGGGGTAATGCCGTTGCGAATACAACGACCATCAACCTCACTTTTGGTAGCGGTGTTGTTGTGACTGGCGCTGGCTTTTTATTGAATGATGAAATGGACGATTTTAGTGCTAAGCCGGGCGTGCCTAACTTCTTTGGCGCAGTGGGTGGTGAGGCAAATGCTATTGAACCTTACAAGCGCATGCTGTCTTCTATGACGCCAACGCTGGTCACTAAAGACGACAAAGTGGTTCTGGTAACGGGCTCTCCGGGCGGCACCACCATTATTTCTTCAGTAGCTCAGTCGCTATTGAATGCCCTGCTTTACGATATGAGCGCTGAAGAAGCCGTGAACTCACCACGTTTTCATCACCAGCTATTGCCCAAAGACACCATTCGTATGCACGACGGGTTTTTAGAGGCAACGGTAAATGAGCTCAAAGCAATGGGCTATATTATTGATAACCGTCGCTTTGGTGATGTACATTTAATTAAGCGTACTAAAGAGGGTGTAGAAGCTGCCTCTGAAAAAAGCGGACGGGGTAAAAGCCTGATTCAGCCATATTAGTACAACCGTATTAGCACCGTTATATTAATTCGAGCCTTAATAGCTGGGCACTTTTAGCTGAGACTTTTAACTAAGCTATAGGGGCTCAGCGTTATTAACCTCGTTTTTAACAAGGCACAAGCTGAAAACTACAGCAAAAGCGTGGTGTCGATAGGCACGTACTTAGACGCCACTTTTTGAATACTTTCTGCGGTCAAACCGGGAACACCGTAAACCGTGACGGTTTTCCCTTTTCCTTTGAGCGCGTTTACCAAAATATCGAAATCGCCGTCGCCCGACACCAGAATGACCTCATCAACATCGTCGGCGTGTTCTAGCGCATCTACCGTAATACCCACATCCCAATCGCCTTTAGCCGACCCGTCAGCACGCTGAATAAATGGCTTTAGCTTTACTTCAAACCCAATGGCGCGAAGTATGTTTTGAAATTCACGTTGTTTGTTATCACCTTTGTCAATGGCGTATGCAAAAGCATGTGCAATATCTAAGTTATAGCTTAGTTCGCGCCAAAACCGATTGTAATTAAAATTGCGTTTATACGCCTGACGGCATGTGTAATATACGTTTTGTACATCTACTAGCACTAATGCTTTATTCAAAACCAATCTCTTTATTAATTTACTCGGTTAGTAATTTCTGATGTTATAGCCTTTTGATCATAAAACCAAAAACGTGATGATGAAATTTATGCGCAAGGCGCACAACTACCTGGGTTTAATTCTATTTGTTCAAATAGGCCTATGGTTTTTAAGCGGCTTGGTAATGGCCTGGTTACCTATCGATGAGGTAAGGGGCAACCACTTAAAATACGCCGTCACCACGTCGTGGCACAATGCTACGGTTACCCCTTCTGACATTTTGCGCCACCACAGTAGCGCTGCCGTACTTTCACTCACTCATCGTATAAATGAAGTAGGCCATGCTTCCCTAGATACGCTTGATGCTATTCCTGTTTATCATGTCGTGGATGACAACACTGCCTACCGCTACAGCGCGCTAACGGGTGAACCCTTACAAACCATGCGAGAGAGTGCTATTCGCGAAGCGGCAAAAGAGCAATATACGGGTACTGCCGATATTGGTGAAATGCAGCTATTGAGCGTGCTGCCTCAAGAGGTACAGAACTTGTCTGCCCCGTTATGGCAGGTGAGCTTTAACGACGACCTTAATTCGCGGTTTTATATCGACCCAAACACAGGCAGCGTTTTACGAGTACGTACCGACACATGGCGTCTGTTTGATTTCATGTGGATGCTGCACATTATGGACTATAAAGACAGAAGTAACTTCAATACGCCGTGGTTAATTGCTTTTTCGGTCTGCGCCTTTTTGTTCACGCTTACAGGCGTTGCGCTTTTGTATAAACGTTTCAAACCGAAACGGAAAAACCGCTAGCCCGGAATTTGTTAACCTTTGACGTAAAGCAAAGATCAACAAACACTAATTATTGCGTAGCAAAGAGCTGAGAAATATCTGCGAACGCTTTGAACTCTAAGGCGTTGCCGAAAGGGTCTTTGAAAAACATGGTGGCTTGTTCACCCGGCTTACCTTTAAAACGAATATAAGGTGCGATAACAAACTCGGTATCGGCAGCCTCTAATTTACTTGCCAGTGCTTGCCAATCGCTCATGGTTAACACAACGCCAAAGTGCGGCACCGGCACAGCATGATTGTCTACCCCGTTGTAAGCAGGCGGCGAAGGCATAGCCTCTACGCAATGCGTTACTAACTGATGGCCGAAAAAGTTCCAATCTATCCACTGGGTGTCACTGCGCCCCTTTTCACAACCTAACAACTCACCGTAGAACGCTTCGGCGTCGGTTAAATTAGTGACCGGTATGGCAAGGTGAAAAGGTTGAACCATGAAAACTCCTGTTATAAAAACTTCTTAAGTAGCGATAATTTAAATTTAGAAAACGGTGCATAACGAAAGAACACGTCGAGCGCGAATGAGCGCTTCATTACCGTTTTAATATGACTGAATGTATCAAAACCTGCTTGCCCATGATAGCTACCCATGCCGCTATTTCCTACGCCGCCAAACGGCAACTCAGGGTTTGTCATAAACAGCATAGTGTCGTTAGTACACACGCTGCCCGAGCTGGTTTTACTGATAATATTATCGAGCACCTCATCCTTGTCGCTAAATGCATAAAGAGCGAGTGGCTTAGGCCTGCTGTTCACAAGCTTAATACCCGCGTCCATATTATCAACAGTGATAATAGGTAGAATGGGGCCGAAAATCTCTTCTTTCATTAACGGGCAATCTAACGATGGTGCTAACACGAGCGTGGGAGCCATCGCAGGGCGGGATGCATCTGTCTCTCCGCCATATACTACATTCACGTTTTCAAGGTAGCTCTCAAGGCGTTTTAGGTGGCGATGATTAACGATATTGCCGTAATCCGGTGAAGACAGCGGTACTTTGCCGTACTGTTTTTTCAGCTCTTTTTTTATTGCATCGATAAGCTTTTGCTCTACGCCCTTTTCTACAATGACATAATCAGGGGCAATACAGGTTTGCCCCGCGTTCATCCATTTTCCCCACACTAAACGGCGCGCCGTTACCGCAAGATTTGTGTGCTTATCAACAAAGCAAGGGCTTTTTCCGCCGAGTTCAAGGGTGACTGGCGTAAGGTTTTTGGCCGCCGCGCTCATTACAATTTTGCCTACGGCTTCCCCGCCAGTATAGAAAATATGGTCCCATTTGCAGGCAAGTAGCGCCGTCGCTTCATCTTTACCACCTTCTATTACGGCAACGCATGAATTATCCATATATTGGGGGATAAGCTTAGCCACCAGCGACGAGGTTTCTTCAGCCAATTCAGAGGGTTTCAATACCGCACAGTTGCCCGCTGCAATAGCGGCGATATAAGGGGCAAGCAATAACTGAAGCGGATAATTCCACGCACCGATAATGAGCACAGTGCCAAGGGGTTCTGGTTTTCGGAAGCTTTTACCCGGCCACGCCACCATGGGTGTAGATACTTTGCGCGGCTTTGCCCATTTATCAAGATGCTTCAGCGTATGCTTGATATCAGAAAGCAGAAAGCCTTGTTCCGCCACCATTGCTTCGGTTTTACATTTACCCAAATCATTTTTAAGTGCCTGCAAGATATCGTGCTGGTTGTCTTTAAGCAGGGTTTCTAATGCCTTAAGCTGACTTTTACGCCACTCCAGGGACTGAGTTTTACCAGTATCAAAACTGTCGTTAAGTTTGTGAACAACGTCGACAAAGCACACGCCGGTTTCTACTGCGTGAAGAGAAGGTCTATTTGGCATAAGAAAGCTCCGATAGCATTACACCCACTACAACAATTCTATGGTTCATCTTAAGGTTGTTGCCGGGCAAAGCAGCGCAATAATTAACTGATACTATCTTATATTAATAGGGATGTTCGAAGACAACGCAACTAAAATGTTAATTAATGTTTAATGCGAACGTGTCTAACCGTCCGTAAGCGCAATGAAAATGTATAGCGGACGAGCGCTAGACAAAGAGGACTGACTGGAATTCCATAAGAAAGAAATGAAAAAGCCCAGTGAAAACTGGGCTTTTGAAGGTATTCAACGTGGCGTTATTACGCGTCGTATGGGCTACGTAAAACGATTGTTTCGTTTCTGTCAGGGCCTGTTGAAACGATGTCAACTGGAACACCTGTTAGTTCTTCAAGACGCTTAATGTAGTTTTTCGCCGCTTGAGGAAGGGCTTCAAACTCAGTTACACCGAAGGTGTTATCTGTCCAACCTGGCATTTCTTCATAAACTGGCGTTACTTTGTCGTAACCGTCAGCTGCCATAGGTGGTACATCTTTTACATTGCCGTCCGCATCTTTGTAGCCAACACAAATTTGAAGGCTTTCAAGGCCGTCTAGTACGTCAAGCTTGGTCAAGCAGAACCCAGTGATAGAGTTAATTTGTACTGCGCGCTTCATCGCAACGGCATCAAACCAACCCGTACGGCGCTTACGACCTGTAGTAGCGCCAAACTCGTGACCTTTAACACCTAAGTGCTCACCTACTTCGCAATCTAATTCAGTAGGGAAAGGACCTGAGCCTACACGCGTGGTGTATGCTTTAACGATACCCAGTACGTAATCTAGCTTAAGTGGCCCAAAGCCAGCACCCGTCGCTACACCACCAACGGTAGTGTTTGACGACGTAACATAAGGATAAGTACCGTGGTCGATGTCTAAAAGTGTGCCTTGGGCACCTTCAAACATGATAGGTAAACCTGCTTTGTCCGCTTTGTCTAGCTCGTCAGTTACATCGACAACCATCGCTTTAAGGATGTCAGCAACTTCCATTGCACCTTTTAAGGTTTCATCAAAGTCTACTGCTTCTTCGCCATAGTATTGCGTAAGCGTGAAGTTATGAACATCTAGCACTTCTTTTAGCTTAGCTGCGAAGTCTTCTGCGTTAAATAGGTCACCTACGCGTAAACCGCGGCGCGCAACTTTATCTTCATACGCAGGACCGATACCACGACCGGTCGTACCAATTGCTTTCGCACCACGTGCTTTTTCGCGCGCGACGTCTAGTGCAATGTGATAAGGAAGAATAAGCGGACAAGCTTCACTAATCTTTAATCGCTCGCGCACTGGAACGCCACGCTCTTCAAGCATGGTCATTTCTTTCATTAGTGCGTCTGGGCTAAGCACAACACCGTTACCAATAATACAGGTAACGTTATCGCGTAGGATGCCTGATGGAATTAAGTGAAGTACGGTTTTTTCACCGTCGATAACTAGAGTGTGACCTGCATTGTGCCCGCCTTGGTAGCGAACAACATATTTTGCGCGATCAGTGAGTAGGTCTACGACCTTGCCTTTACCCTCGTCACCCCATTGAGTGCCGAGTACCACAACGTTCTTTGCCATGAATCATATGTGTAAGAAAATTAGGCGGGGATTCTACAAAATTCTAGGGCAAGGATCACCCCTTTTTCGAACAAAAATACCACTATTTTATTTTTGCTTTTAAAAACCGTTGGATGTGAACGATTTCTTCAACCACGTTTATTCACGCGCCGAATGATTTTCAAGCAACACAGAGACAGTGGCAGTTTCACTTTGAAATTTCACTCACCAAGAGAGCAAGAGATAAAAAGGTAAAGCGACGGCATGTTAACCGCTACTAGCTAAAATAAAACAATAAAAGCGCACCTAGAATAACCAGTGTACCGCCGATTTGGCGAAGCTGATTGGTTGGCTGCTGACTGATTTCTTGTAGATAATTTCGCCATTTGTTAGGAAAGAGCAGCGGGCCAATTCCCTCGATAATTAAAACCAGCGCCACTGCGGGCAAAAGCCACTCCATATTTTATCCTTTCGTTAATGCTTCATTGACGGTCTATATCATCTTGGAAAGTGCAGCAAGGTCAATGTAGTCCGCCGTATGATAGAGACCAAAACCAAACCGTAAGCGGTTGCATCCAAAGTCGGTAAGAATGTGGTGTGATTTAAGGGTTAACGCTAATTGTTTTGTAACGTCAGCATTCTCTAATTCGAACGTCAAAAAGTGCCCTCTTTTTGATGCATCCCTTACCACCAAGTTTTCTTCATTGAGTAGCGGATGATTATATTCAGCCAGCTTGTCTAAAAATATACGCTGCATGCCCATCACATGGTCATTCACCGTTTCGACACTGATATCATTCTGCTCAAACATGCGAAGTACCGCTCTTAGACGATACAGAGCTGTAAAGTCCATTGTTGCGCCCGCAAACCGCATTCCATCAAGACTGTAAGGAACGCTTTCCTTCCCACCTGCTTCGCGAGGCTTGTCTAGCTCACCAAACTCAGCAAACCAACCTGTATAAACCGGTCTTAAATCGCATCCTGTGGGCACATGTGCAAAGCAAGCGCCCTCTCCTGCTTGAGCGTATTTATAACTACCAGATAGATAAAAAGCGCGGTGAGCTATGGCTTTTAAATTCGTGGGTTTTGCCATAAAGCCATGATACCCATCGACCACCACTAATGTGTCGTTATTGGCAACGCTGTTTACAATATCAGCCACGTCATCTACAACATAACCCGAGTTGAAGAACACTTGGCTAAAGAAAACTAACTCTGGATTATGCTCGGCAATAGCTGCCATAAAGCGTGAAGAGAAGGTGTCGAAAGGTTTAGTAGGCACGGTAATGAGTTCTATCGTGCCTTGCTCTTGCATTCTACTGGCCTGACGCTGAAAACTATGGAACTCGCTGTCTGTCGATACCACTTTATACGGCCCAGACGAGTCGATACAACTCATAATGCGGTACAGTAGTTCATGGGTATTGGGCGCAAAGACAATTTGCTCTGGGGCACCCGTATTCAGGATATCGCTAATGCGTTGCTGTAGTTCTGGTACGAGTGTTTCGAAGAAGTATCCCCACTTCTCGTCTACATAAGTTGCGCTGTCATCCCAGTATTCCAACATTGCGTCACGGGTGCAGTCAGGCCAAAAATAATGACTGTGACAGGCATAGTGTTGTTTATTTTTATTCGCGTTAAGAAAACCCGTGTAAAACTTTTGATATGACATGCCTGCTACCTACGTGTAAAACCGTGCAAAATAAATAACCGAGTAAACAGTATCAAAGTTCCGTGGTGCGCGCACGGCGCTGACTAAAGCCGATAACATTTATTTACAATTAAAGTGTAAATAGTTTTGCCCAATTTATGTGAATTGATGTTATTTCTGATGTTTGTCAAACAAGTGTGGAATCCACATCCGTAGCTGACATTTCAAAAACGAGTTTGTGTTTCTCGATTTAATGGTTAGTCTTATATCAGTGGATCTATAAAAAGGTTTTTTATGCGTTTCCCTAAATATGGAAATTACTCTTTGGATATATCAGGTAACGTACTTGAAGTGTTCGCGACAGGCGCATGGAACTTGAAAACCACTGAATTCTTCGTAGAAGAAATGCATGACATCATTAGCACTTTTGACAGCAAACCATGGGCAGCGTTAATGGACGCTCGGCGATGGGTGCTATCTACCCCTGAATGCCAAACCCGGCTAACCGAAGCAATAAAAGTCAATATTATCAAGGGGTTGACCCGTTCAGCTTATGTCCTAGATGTTGGGATGGTAAAACGTGCTCAGTTAGAGCGAACTCACCCTTCAAAACATCGCGACTTCATCAGTAATAACTACGAACGAGAATATTTTCACAAGTACTTCGACGCGCTTAATTGGCTACATAAAGAAGGGTTTTCACCTATAGTGAAACCATAGCGCTTTATGTAGCCTGCTGATTAATGGCCGTTTATCGGTGTTTAATTATAGACGGCGCTGGTTAGTACAGAAGGCTGTAGACCTTACGACGATATTCTGACTTAAGCGGATCTCCATCTGCCAGCGCATTTATCATATCCATCATTAGCTTTCTTGCATCACCAAAGCCGAGTTCTTTTTTCAGCACGCTGTACAGAAGCGCTAGCGCATCTTGAGATTTGTTTGCTTGATGCAACTGCACGGCTAAGTCTACTTTTAGTTGAAGGTCATCTGGATTAGCATCTACCGCCGCTTGAAGATTACGAATCTCCGGAGTGTCAGCCGCCTGCTCTGCCAACTCAATTTTGCCCGCTAAGCTTTTGTAGCGAGAGTCTTGGTCGACCAACTTAATCTCTTCAAGTAACGCTTTCGCAGTGTCAATTGACCCTGTCTCAATGTAGCAGTCAATAAGCATATACTTGGCATTAACGTTATCAGGATTAAGCGTCAACGCTTCTTTGGCCGCTGGAAGTGCTTCTGCGTATTCCCCCTGCTGAATGGCCTTACCCGCAGTAGCAAGCAAATCATCTTCTGGGTTAGGGAGGTATTTAGAAAGCATTTCGCGAATTTGCTGCTCAGGCTGGACGCCAGCAAAGCCATCGACTGGCTGACCATTTTGAACCACCATTACTGTAGGTAGGCTTCTGATACCGAACTGCGCGGCAACTTCTTGTTGCGCTTCACAATCTACTTTCGCCAAGATTAGGTGCTGGCTATATTCACCCGCTAACTTCTCAAGAATAGGCATGAGATCTTTGCACGGCTCGCACCAGTCAGCCCAAAAGTCGATAAGCACCAGCTTATCTTGAGATGCTTCAATAATAATTTGTTGAAAGTTTTCTACCGTAATATCAACAATAGTTGCTTGGCTATTTGCAACGAAATTTTCCATAACGCAGGCCTTTAATTTCTTATGTTGTGTGGAATATGGGGCAGTAATAGATAAATTACAAGGTTAGCTTAGCGTGAATAAAGCCTTTACCTTTGTCGGATTGACGACTATTTGTTACGAAGTGAGATGTTAATGTAGTGTGAAGTTTTGCTGTTGCACCTAGACTGAGAGGGGTTTATGACTACACAAACCAGCGAGAATACTGAATTTACTTCGTTTAAAGCCTTTTATCCTTTCTACCTAAATGAACATAGAGATGGAACATGCCGAACCCTTCACTTCATTGGTTCATGGTTAGTTTTAGGCGTAATTGCTGCCGCTATCGTAACAGGCAACTGGGCTATATTGTGGGCAATTCCTTTAGTGGGCTATGGTTTCGCTTGGGTCGGTCATTTCTTTTTTGAGAAAAATCGTCCTGCCACTTTCAAGCACCCTATTTACAGCCTAATTGGTGACTGGGTGATGTTTAAAGATATTCTGACGGGCAAAATCAGCCTAAGGGGAGAGGAAAAATAAGACAACGCTCTTTTTAACACGTTATTTCGCGTCTTTACCGCACACTCTTTACATACGAGAAACTAAAGCGATATGTTTAAGGCAAGGCTTGCCCTACTAGGCTGATTCTAATGTTCAGTCAATAACAGCAATCGCCAAATCTATCGCGCTCTGCGCCAGAACAATAAAAAGGAACCACCATGTCTGCGTTTCGCTTTACTTCTCGGTCTATCCGAAAAGGTTTTTTAGTCACATCCACAGCGTTTTCATTACTTGCCGTTAGTGCAACTCAAACCTATGCAATACAGGAGCAGGAAGACAGCGCCTCTCTCGTTCCTTCTAATGCACTCGTCTTTGATGACACCTTTAATTTAGAGTTTGTCGCTAACCCCCAGTTTATTAATGACAAAACCGTGGTATATGCTCGACAGAGCATGGATATTATGACGGACAGTCGTCAAAGTAGGCTTTGGCAGGTAGATATAAAATCAGGCGAACACCGTCCATTTATTGGTTTGGATGAGAACCTATCTCAAGCTACGTTATCACCAAGCGGTAAAATGGTAGCCTACACGAAGGTAGTTAATGGCAGAGGGCAACTGCACCTTTACTATTTAGATACAATGCAGTCTGTGCGCCTAACGAATACCAGTGAAACGCCTCGCCAATTGACCTGGTCTCACGACAGTAAATCGCTGGCATTTACGTTATTTACACAAGAAAAGCAAAAGCCTATTTTTACCGCTATGCCAAGTAAACCAGAAGGCGCTCAATGGGCAGAGCAAGCGACTTATATTGATGCAGTACAATATCGAGGCGACGGCAGAGGCTACCTGAGAGAGGGGTTTGACCAAATCTATGTGCTGCCCGTTGAGGGTGGTACACCACGTCAATTGACTTCAGGAAAATTCCCAAGTGGTGGTGCGCTTTCATTTTCGAATGACAATGACTGGGTTTACTTCGCCACCCCACACCAAGAAGACTATGCATTGAACCCGCTGTCTAGTGACATCTACAAAGTGAATGTAAAGACGGCAGATATTGAACAAGTTACCAATCTTGACGGGCCTGAAGGCAGCCCTACGTTAAGTCCTGACGGTAAGTACTTGGCTTTTACTCAACTGAATGACAGAAAGCTATCCTACCAGAATGGCGATCTCGTTGTCCTTGAACTTAATAGCGGCGACCTTACTCGCTTAACCGAGGCGTTAGATAGAAGTTTAGGTAAATTTGAGTGGCGTAGAGACAGTCGTGGCTTAGTATTTTCTTACCTTGATCACGGGGAAACCAAGCTTGCCACTGTGAATTTAAAAGGTGACATAAAACCTATTGATGTAACGCTTGGTGGCCAAGCCTTTGGGCGCCCTTATACTTCTGGCGATTTCGCTGTTAGTGATAAAGGCGATATTGTTTACACAACGGCAAGTCGAACTACCCCTGGTGACCTTGCGCTTTACCGTAAAGGGAAAAAAGACACACAGCTTACTGATTTAAATAGCGATGCGTTAGGACATAAGGCTCTTGCTCAAGTTCAGGACCTATCTGTTGTATCTAGCGTTGATGAACGCCCCATTGACGCGTGGATTGCCTTGCCTCCTGGCTTTGATAGCAGCAAAAAGTACCCACTTATTCTAGAAATTCACGGCGGCCCGCATGCGGCTTATGGTCCTCACTTTGCGATGGAAATACAGCTAATGGCGGCGCAGGGCTACGTAGTGGTATGGTCAAATCCAAGGGGCAGTAGCTCTTACGGTGAAGATTTTGGCAACCTTATTCATCACAACTATCCATCTGAGGACTACGACGACCTAATGGATGTGGTGGACGCGGTGGTAGAGAAGGGTTACGTAGACAGCGACAACCTGTTCATAACCGGTGGCTCTGGCGGAGGCGTATTAACCGCCTGGTCTATCGGTAAAACCGACCGTTTTACGGCAGCGGTAGTAGCCAAACCTGTGATTAACTGGATGAGCTTTGCACTGACTGCTGATGCCTACCCCTTCTTCAGTCAATATTGGATGGCTGATAAGCCTTGGAATATTGCAGATAAGCTTTGGAAGCGTAGCCCGTTGAGTTTAGTAGGTAACGTGAAAACACCAACAATGCTACTCACGGGTGAGGCTGACTACCGTACTCCGATCAGTGAGTCTGAGCAGTATTACCAGGCGCTGAAGTTACAAGGCGTCGATGCTGCTATGGTCCGCATCCCGGGAGCGTCACACGGGATCGCAAGCCGTCCCTCGCGTTTAATCCAAAAGGTGGGGAACATCATGGCGTGGTTTGAGCGCTATAGGAAACAAAAAGACACCGAGTAAGGTTTGTCCTTGTTGTAAAAAGCGCCACATGATGTGGCGCTTTTTTTGTGCTTGCTAACTCAGCTACTTAGTTAACTTTAGAACTTTTCCATTAGGCGCGTCGGTTAATAAATAGATAGCGCCATCGGGGCCCACTTCAACGTCACGAATACGGGCTTGATTGTCTCGTAAGTATTCAAACTGTTCCACTGCCTCACCATTTTCTACTTCAATTCGACGAAGGTGAGTAAACTTTAAAGAGCCAACTAATATATCGCCGTTCCACTCTTTGAACATATCCCCCTGATAAAAGGTTAGGCCGCTTGGCGCTATGGATGGGTCCCAGTAAATCCATGGCTGCTCCATACCATCCATATGGGTCTTGTCGCTGATGATTTCACCGCTATAGTCAATACCGTATGTTATTGAGGGCCAGCCATAATTCGCCCCTTTTTCGAGGATATTGATTTCATCACCGCCTTTAGGGCCGTGCTCCATCGCCCAGACTGCGCCTGTTTTAGGATGGATTGTTATTCCTTGCACATTACGATGACCATAACTGAATATTTCAGGCGCATCACCATCAGTAAACGGATTGTCTTGCGGTACGCTACCATCGGCATTGATACGTACTATTTTACCGAAGTGGTTATTCGTATTTTGTGCTTCCTTCATGTATTTATAGCGATCGCCCATGGCAACATATAGCTTGTTGTCGGCATCAAACGTAAGGCGACAGCCAAAATGAAAGCCGTTATCTACGATTGAATCGGCGCTAAATATCACCTGAACGTTTTCAAGACCTTTGTCAGCTAAGGTGGCTTTGGCAACACTGCTGCTACTTCCAGGTTTATCCGCTACATCACTTGCCTTGCTGTAACAAAAATAAATGGTGTTGTTGCTGGCAAAATCCGGGTCTATAACAATATCAAGCATACCGCCTTGGTTTTGCGCTACAACGTCAGGCACGTTTTCTAGTTGTCCAGACAACGTACCGTCTTTCGATAAACGCTGAATACCACCCGCACGCTCGGTAATTAACATGTCACCATTCGGTAAAAACGCCATTCCCCACGGATGAACAAGCCCCTCTGCCAGAGTAGTAACAGTAAGTTCATCGTCACTTACGCCGTGATTGTGGTCGCCGTGGGCCAGTGCAAACTGGCTAGCAGAAAAAGTAGCTACACACGCAACTGAAGCGGCTATTTTGCACATTCGCTTAGCATTTACAGACTGGGGGATATTTGTTTTCATTCAAAAATGGGCCTTTAAGTTCAAGAGAGCTAGTGCTTTTTTGCACACGCCTCTTTTTTATTGTCGTTTTCGTTTTTTCTTTGAAAAGCAGTATACAAAAAAGGGTACAGCCCTGCTGTACCCTTTTTGACGGATTCACTCCCTGACGGGATTAATCGACGTATATTATCGTTTTATCGAGGTAAGGTTGCGCGAAGCATCCATGCCGTTTTCTCGTGCACACGCATGCGGTCGCCAATTAATGCAGCTGATGACTCGTCATCAGCGTCTTGCGCTAGCTTCAACGATTCTCTGCACGTTTTTACAACTTGCTCGTGGCCATGGGTTAATAGACGCACCATTTCCGTGGCCTCTGGCACACCTTCTACCTCTTCAATTGAACTTAGCTCCGCGAAAGACTTGTACGTACCAGGAGCGGCTACACCTAGGGTACGTACACGCTCTGCGATTTCATCTACCGCTTCTGCAAGTTCGGTGTAATGCTCTTCAAACATTAAGTGAAGTTCGCGGAACTGCGGGCCTTCAACGTTCCAATGAAAGTTATGTGTCTGTAGATACAATGTGTAAGAATCTGCCAGCAGCTTTTTAAGACCTTCTGCTACTGCATTACGATCGCTCTCAGAGATACCAATATCAATCTTGCTCATTTCACACTCCTTAGTGTACAACTCTGTTAAATTTCGCTTCGGCTATTTAGCTAGGCCGTAACATCATAGTTTAATAGTACTACAGAAATTTTGATTTAGATTAACGGTTAAATTGATTGCGCTTATCGCCTTATTCGATGGCGACGTTATTATTATAACGTTTTGATTAGTGGTGGTTGTGATGACTTTTCGCATCGTCTTTTTTGACAGGCAGTGTAATGTCGAGTTCATCATTGCCTTCAAAAATTAAGGTAAGTTTTAATTCACTGTCTTCAACTAAGCCTTTGTTCAAACCCAACAGCATAATGTGATAGCCGCCAGACTCGAATGACACCATTTCACCAGCGCCTATCGTTACACCATCTGCAAGCTCACGCATTTTCATAACATCGCCTTCCATAACGGTAGTGTGAATTTGCGCATCGCTGGCCAGTTCTTCAGGGACAGTTACACTGGTCAGTATTTTATCTTTATCGCTTTGATTATGTAGCGTGAAGTAAACCGCACCGGTTTTCGCTAGGGGGAACGTTGCTCTGGCATAACCGTCCATCACCATGATATCGGTTTGCTGGTTAACGTGATGCTCTTGATGCCCATGAGCAAAAGCTATAGAAGACGCATAAAAGCTCAGCGCTGTGATATAAGTAGCAGTAAATAATGGCTTTAGAAGTTTGGATAGATAGCTCATACATTAAGTTCCAAAGTGATAATTGGAACCAGTGTACGTAAGATTGGCATAGGAAAAAAGAAAAATGGTGCCGACTGCCGGAATCGAACTGGCGACCTACTGATTACAAGTCAGTTGCTCTACCAACTGAGCTAAGTCGGCACACTTTTTTAAAACCGCTGCCTAGACAGCGGATGCGTATTCTAGCGATAAACGCGTGGGTGTCAACCTTTTAATCGTGTTGCTTCACCAACTAATTTCGGGAAGTACTCAAGTGGCAAATATTTACTCAATGCCAAGAGCTTTTCACCTAAACTTTCGTAGCTGTTGGTGGTGACATTAATGTGACCCATTTTACGCTTTTCACGCACAGACTTTCCGTACCAGTGAAGGTGGCTACCATCAATACTGAGAAGGTCTCTTGAGAAGCTACTGCAACCGATGATATTAACCATGGCGCTTGGACCAATAGCTGAGGTATCGCCCAGCGGCAAACCACAAACAGCGCGTAGATGATTCTCGAACTGGCTTGTGACCGCACCTGACTGACTCCAATGGCCAGAATTGTGCACTCGAGGGGCTAGTTCATTCACTAGTAGCGTGTTACCTACCTGGAATAATTCCACGGCAAGTACGCCCACATAATCCATCCCTTCTGCCAGCTTCACGAATATGTCGTGCGCTTGCGTTTGCAACGCTTCATCGACATGTGTTGCCGGCGCAACCGATACATGCAGTTGGCCTTGATGATGTAAGTTTTCAGCAAGTGGATAGGTTCTAACATCGCCATTCGCATTGCGCACGCCAATAAGCGATAGCTCTCTATCGAAATCCACCATTTTTTCAACAACAAGCGGAACGGTTTCTAGGTCTAACCCTTGAAGAGAATTTTTCAGCGCTGGCAAATCGGCTTCATCACTTAGTCGCCACTGACCGTAACCGTCGTATCCATCACGACTTGCTTTAAGAATAAGCTTAGAACCAAGCTGCTTAATGCAATCATCTAGCTGAGCAAGGTCTGTCACAATCTGATGTTCGCAATTCGCCACCTGCATGCTTTCAAGTAACTTTTTTTCGCGAACGCGGTCTGCGCCGACAAGAATACTGTCAATATTGGGCATCAACTTATTCGTCTTAGCCGCATCTTCGAGCAGTCTTTCAGGCACATGCTCAAACTCTACAGTCAACGCGTCTGCATCTTCTAGCGCTTGAGCAAGCGATAAATCGAGTGGTGTTTTGCTAACTGGATGTACAACGGAATCGTTGTTTACGTCCACAGCTTGAACTTCAATACCTAGTGGACTTCCCGCTAGGTACATCATTTGAGCAAGTTGGCCTGCGCCGTAAACGACTACTCTCATTCATCTAACTCCAATGTGTTGCTTGACGCTAGAACGGTTTCGGTTTGAGATTTTCTAAAAGCAATAACCGCATCACGTACACTTTCTTCTTGAAGTGCAACTACTTGCGCTGCCAGAAGACCTGCATTAGCGGCTCCCGCCTCACCGATAGCCAATGTACCTACCGCAACGCCCTTGGGCATTTGAACAATTGAGAGAAGTGAATCTAACCCATTTAATGCTTTTGATTTAACTGGGCACCCGAACACAGGTAAATGCGTATGTGCGGCAATCATGCCCGGTAAGTGAGCTGCGCCACCTGCGCCAGCAATGATTGCGCTGAAACCTTCATCAGCAGCATTTTCTGCAAACTCTACTAGCAAGTTAGGTGTGCGATGCGCCGACACCACCTTCGCTTCAAATTCAACACCAAACGACTTCAGCATCTTTGCGGCCTGCTGCATAGTAGGCCAGTCTGAAGTTGAACCCATTACAATCGCGACTTTTGCCATCTAGAGATCCTCGAGGTAGGTAAAATGGTCAACCTTGGAAAGCCGGCGATTGTAGCCTAAAACAGTTTAAAATCCCACCGCAAATACCGCCAAACAAAGTGTCAGCAGCAAAACGCCAACATGAGTTTAAAACTCGTTTAGGTGATCTTTCACCGTGAGGTAGCCCGTATTAACTATAATTAATTTATACGCTTAAACTAGCCTGAATTGCACGGGTTAAGAAGGTCGCCAACCTTTTTTTTGAACTTAGTAGCAAGGCATTAGAGGTTATTAATGACAGATAAGCATGAAAACGATGTACTCGATGATGTTATCGAAGAAGTACAAGATGTGGTATCTGATTTCCTGAATAGAGAAGCTGCGCCGGGCATTTTGCTTATGGGGGCTACGCTTTTGGCGCTTATTATCGCCAATTCTCCTTTAGATTTTATGTACGACAAGCTAATTAGTATGCCTGTACAGATTTCAGCGGGAAGTTGGGCTATCGATAAACCCCTGTTGCTCTGGATAAACGATGGCTTTATGGCCATCTTCTTTTTCCATGTTGGCTTAGAGCTTAAACGGGAAGTATGTGAAGGTGAATTAGCAAACCCAAAAGATATAATTTTACCCGCTGCGGGAGCCATTGGTGGAATGGCGCTGCCGGCGCTCATTTATGTAGGCATAAATTATGACAACCCGGTCGCGATAGCAGGCTGGGCAATCCCTGCTGCAACAGATATCGCCTTTGCGCTAGGCATTCTCGCGTTGTTAGGTAGTCGGGTGCCTACCAGTCTTAAGGTATTTCTTGTAACCCTTGCGATTATAGATGACATCGGTGCTATCATTATCATCGCGCTATTCTACACCGAGAATATAACCACTGGAGCGCTCGCTATTGCAGCGGGATGTTTGCTGTTGCTGTGGCAGATGAATAAACGAAATGTTGTCGACATTCCAGCATATGTCCTTGTTGGCATTGTTTTGTGGGTTGCTATGCTTAAGTCTGGCGTACACGCTACCCTTGCTGGTGTCGTGCTGGCCGCTTTCATTCCTATGCGAGACCAGAAAGATGAATCATACTCTCCTGTCACCCGACTTGAGCACGGTCTTAACGGCTCAGTGAGCTTCGCAATACTCCCATTATTTGCATTTGCCAACGCTGGGATCAGTTTTGGCAACATTAGCCCAGAGGGTATTTTTCACCCCGTCACGTTCGGAATCTTTTTGGGGCTAGTCATCGGGAAACAAATAGGCGTCTTTGGCTTCTGTTATTTGATGGTAAAACTTAACCTAGCTAAACTGCCGGCGGACCTTAATTTTAAGCACATTTATGGCTGCGCTTTGCTCTGCGGGGTAGGCTTCACTATGAGTTTATTTATTGGTGGTCTTGCCTTCGTACAAACAGGTATAAACCAAATCTTTGACGAACGTGTAGGGATTCTGGCAGGCTCTCTAGTATCAGCATTACTCGGCTATATTGTGCTTCGCTTAGTGAGTGAAACACCGGATGGTGACAACACTGATGTTGCTTCAAACGCGAGTAAGCTGACTGGAAATACAGTCAAATAGTACCTGTTTACGAATAGGTTTGCTCAGATGTGCATTCATGCCTGCTGCCAAGCAGGCATTTTTGTCTTCGGCAAACACATTTGCAGTTAGCGCGATAATAATGAGGCTGTCTTTGTTTCTGCCTTCTCGCCTAATAATTTCAGCGGCGGCATATCCATCCATTACCGGCATCTGACAATCCATTAAAATGACATCAAAGTCGTGCTTGCGCTCTGCAATTACGGTGTCCTCACCGTTTCTTGTTCTAATGCATTTGACCTTTGAAGCCTTTAGCATATCCATCACTATCTCTGCGTTGATATCATTGTCCTCGGCAAGGAGTATCCGCAAGCCAGGCGGTAGCGCAACCTGAGTTGCTTCGCTATTCTTTAGCGTGCTGCTTAGGTCCATTTCTCCTACCGAAGCAGGCATGACTAGCTTGAAGCTCGTTCCCTTGCCTATTTCACTTTCAACGTCCAGTTGTCCGTTCAGCAACTCAACCAGCCCCTTTGTTATAGGCAAGCCTAACCCCGTTCCACCAAAGTGCCTTGTTGTGCTCGCATCAGCTTGCTCGAATTGCTCAAAAATAAGGTCTAGCTTCTCTGGAGGGATGCCAATTCCGGTGTCGGTAACGGCAATATTAAGCGCATTACTTCCGTAACTCACGCTTACCAATACCTCACCTTCACGGGTAAATTTGATGGCATTACTTAACAAATTATTAAGAATTTGGCTTAGCTTGCCAGCATCGAGGTTAAGCACGGCCGGCACATCATTTTCTATTTGCAGCTGAATGTCGTATCCCTTTGCAGCTGCTGTCGAGCGATAAAGCTCGCAGGATGCGTCGAGTAGCTCACGCAACACACAGCTTTGTATATCAATTTGCATCTTACCTGAGTCGATCTTCGACCAGTCTAATATGCTATCTAGAATCATTAACAAGTTGGCTGCCGAGCGTGAAATCACTTGAGCGCGGGCGCGGACATGTTCAGGCAAATCACTATCAAGCATAAGCTCGCATGATCCAATAATGCCGTTCATCGGTGTTCTTATTTCATGACTCATATTCGCAAGAAATTGAGTTTTGGCTACGTTAGCAGCCTCAGCCCTTTTAAGCGCGTATTCTAAGTGCTCCGTTTTTTCCGTTATTCGCGATTCTAACGATTGATTTAGCTCTCCGAGCTCAACGTTTAACATTTGCTCTGCTTTTCTTGCATCTTTAAGCTCAGCAAATGCCCCCCTAAGACGAGACTCTAAACTCATAAACTCATCGCTTAACGATGAGAGTTCTTGGATGTGAAGTGCACGCTGAGGCGCTTCAGCAATGTCTTTATTCGACGGGTCAAAATCGGCGATGTAACGAACAAGACGGCGAATAGGGGCGCCCACCATTTTGGCCACGACGTACCCAGTGAATGTCCCAAACGCGGAGAGAGCCAATAGCAACAACAAATCTTTTAGTAAGTAGTTGCTCATTGATATGAGTAACAATCGTTTGTCGAAGTAATAGCTCACTCTCCAATTGGCGAATGACATAGTTTCAGTGAGCCTTAACCACGTTTTCCCCTGCACACCGTTTTCAATTTCAACACCGCATTGAGGTTCACAGGCGTAAACGGGTGCTTTGGATAAAGACTTTAAATCAAGGGCTTGAGATGCATAGATAACATCTCCTTTTTGATCTTCAATAAGCATTGAAAAGCCGTTTAAGCTTAAACGGTCAATAGCGGCAAAGCTTTTTAGAGAAAGCGACCCCTCTACAATTCCTTTTGGTAAGCCCTCTTTATCCAAAATTGGCGCCGATAACGCCACAATAGGATCGTTGCCGAACCCTCTTCCCTGAAACACGTTAGATAAATATGACTTACCCGATTGCATCACTTCGTAAAAATAAGGCCGATAAGCAACATTAGGCACGCCGTTTCGCTGTGCTTTTTCGAGCATGCCAAAAGGGTAAGCATGGGTTATATCGCCGCTTTTATCCGCGATAAGAAACGTCAAAAATTCGGGGTTGTGAGACGCCAGAACCTCAAGTGAGGTAGACGCCGCATCATCGAAGCTTGCTTCCACTGCATCGCTGGAAAGAAGTTGAGCGGTGCTGGTGACTGCGTTTTGATGCTGTTTGATAAAGTTAGAGAGTTGGAACGCTAACACGTTGACCCGCTGGGCCATGTAACTACGAATTTGTTGTTCTTGTTGATGCTGAAATAAGCTTACGGACAGATAGATTACTGCCATTGAAGCCACAAAGAAGCAGCCGGAAAAAAAGTAGCTAAATAGGAAGTGAAGCGTCACTCGTTGGGATTCACCGGATGTTTGCCGCTTTAATCCATGAATTGCTAAATAAGCAAAGTGACCCGTTATCAAACCAAATACACCGCTTACCCACGTTACCAGTACGCCGGAAAACAACATATTTACGTTGTCGCCATTATGCAATGAATGTTCAAGCAGTAATATTGGTAAAAAGACAATAGACCAGAAGCCTGCCCCAATTTTTATTACTTGTTTGAGTGATTTGTTATACCCGAAAAAACTGATTACGATGGGCAATAAAGTAAGGCTTTCTTTACCTACAATACTGCCGTGTTCTAGCCATAGTGGAATGCTAATGATTAGCGCAAGAGGAATTGAAAAAACAGGTGGGAATCGAAGTGAAGCGTAAACCGCAACGCCCACTCCAAAGACGGCTATGCCTGCACTGTCAAAAGGCGCAGCAAAGCTATTTATTCCGTAACCAAGTACGCAGGCAACTACAGCCTGTAGGGCCAGAGACCATGACAAAGAGTGTGAATTGATACTACCTGAATTCAACGCATGCCTCCGGCCATTGCACTCAGTGTTGAGCCATGTAGTCTAACGTAAAATTGGTTAGTAGCTTAACGCCTAACTTCATTCCCGCATCATCGACATAAAACTCTGGGGTATGGTGTGCAGGGCTGTCTTTCTCAGATACATCGAGAGGCTTCCCCCCTACCCACACGTACAAGCCGGGTACTTGTTCTTGAAAGAAAGAAAAGTCCTCTGCGCCTGTAACGGGCTTAGAAAGTAGGGTATTTTCTGCACCAGCGGTGCGCTGCATTGTTGGTAACATTGCCTGCGTCAATTCTGGGTCGTTATAAGTGATGGGATAAGAATAGTCTAACGGCAAAGTAAGTTCTGCCTCAGCCCCCATACTCTCTGCTATCGCTTTTACTTTACGAGGAAGCGATTCATAGATGTGTTCTCGGGCTGCCTTGTTAAGCGTTCGTATTGTCCCGACCATTTCTACTTCATTGGGAATAATGTTTGAGCGGTTACCGCCATGAATAGAGCCTATAGAAACTACAGCGGCGTCATCAATGAGTTTTAGCTCACGGCTTACAATGGTTTGAATTGACATGATCATTTGCGCGGCAGTCACTACCGGGTCCACACTCTTCCAAGGATAAGCACCGTGCGCTTGTTTACCGTGTATCACAATTTTAAACGGATCAACCGCCGCCATAGTACCACCCGCGTTGTAACGAACTTTACCCACGTCGGTATTGGCATTAATGTGAAGACCAAAGATAGCATCAACGTCTGGATTTTTAAGCACCCCTTCGGCGACCATCACTTCAGCGCCACCCTTTTCCCCTGCTGGCGCACCTTCTTCGGCTGGCTGGAATATAAATTTCACTTTACCTTTTAACTCACCTTTCATGTCAGTGAGTATTTTTGCTGCCCCCATTAGCATGGCCATGTGTGTATCGTGACCACAAGCGTGCATCACTGGGACCTCTTTGCCGTTATATTCACCCACTTGGGTAGAACGGTAACTTAAATCATTTTGTTCTTTAACTGGAAGCCCGTCCATATCGGCACGAAGGGCAACAACGGGGCCTGGATTTCCAGAGTCTAAGATGGCCACAACGCCTGTTTTAGCTACGCCCGTTTGTACATCTAACCCCAAACTTTTAAGATAGTTAGCAACATACTCTGCGGTTTTGAATTCTCGATTTGATAGCTCTGGAAATTCATGGAAGTGATGACGCCATTTGATAACGTCAGGCTCTACTTTATCGGCCAGCTCATCAACATTAATTTGGCTGGTTGCGTTCGCAGACGCACAAACCAACCCAACAAAAGCAAGTGACAACAATTTTCGATGCATAGTTATTTCCTTTGGTGTTTTTAGACAGAGTAATTCATCTACAGAAAGAAGACACCACTGAAATTATTATTGTTGGGACAAATAGAGCGTTGAAACTACCCGATTCAATAGATTGAAGATATTAGCCGAAAGTATAATTAATGAGGTTCTTTGAAATCGATCAATAAAAAAGGCGCCTGTTGGCGCCTTCTACTTAATTATCAATTAATTGCTTAGCTCTTTTGTCTACGCATAGCATCGAAAAACTCATTATTAGTTTTTGTCATTGACAGTTTGCTAATGAGGAAGTCCATGGCGTCAATCTCTGACATTTCATGAACAATTTTGCGTAGGATCCACATTTTCTGTAGCTCGTCTTGTGTGGTAAGTAACTCCTCACGACGCGTACCAGAGCGGTTGAAGTCGATAGCTGGGAAGACACGCTTTTCCGCAATCTTGCGGTTCAGGTGTAGTTCCATGTTACCTGTACCTTTGAACTCTTCGTAGATAACTTCATCCATTTTAGAGCCGGTATCGATAAGCGCTGTAGCGATAATCGTTAAGCTTCCGCCTTCTTCAACGTTACGTGCAGCACCGAAGAAGCGCTTAGGCTTGTGAAGGGCATTTGCATCAACACCACCGGTAAGTACTTTACCTGACGAAGGAATAACCGTGTTATATGCACGCGCTAAACGGGTAATCGAGTCAAGAAGAATAACTACGTCCTTCTTGTGCTCAACTAAGCGCTTCGCCTTTTCAATAACCATTTCGGCAACTTGTACGTGACGGCTCGCTGGCTCATCAAACGTTGATGCAACCACTTCACCTTGAACAAGGCGATGCATCTCAGTTACTTCTTCTGGACGCTCGTCAATTAGCAATACCATCAACTCACAATCTGGGTGGTTAGCAGCAATTGACTGTGCAATGTTTTGAAGGAGAAGGGTTTTACCGGCTTTAGGTGGCGCGACGATAAGACCGCGCTGGCCTTTACCGATTGGAGACGCCAAGTCAAGAACACGCGCTGTAATATCTTCTGTTGAACCGTTACCACGCTCCATACGCAAACGATCTGCAGCATGTAGAGGAGTAAGGTTTTCAAAGAGGATTTTATTACGAGAGTTTTCAGGTTTGTCGAAGTTTACTTCACGGATTTTTAAAAGGGCGAAGTAACGTTCACTGTCTTTAGGAGGACGTATTTTTCCTGCAATCGTATCACCGGTGCGCAGGTTAAAGCGTCGGATTTGGCTTGGCGACACGTAGATGTCGTCAGGACCTGCTAGATACGATGAATCAGCTGAGCGTAGAAAGCCGAAACCGTCCTGTAAAATTTCTAGTACCCCGTCCCCAAAGATGTCTTCACCGCTTTTTGCGTGCGTCTTTAAGATCGAGAAAATGATGTCTTGTTTTCTGGCGCGTGCCATGTTTTCCAGGCCCATTTCCTCGGCCAGGTTAACCAACTCGCTTATTGGTTTGTTCTTTAATTCAGTTAAATTCATACTGGTGGGTCTTTGTGCTTGAACTTCGCTTACAGGACTTATTGTCACTCTGTTCTAGTTTAGATTTGATATCACCCGGATATGGGCGTAAGCAGAATGCTGCTCGGATGAGCGCTGAAGAAAAGTTAGCACTATATTTAGACAACGTCCAGCGTTTTACTACCGAAATGTTAAATAAATTGCAACTCTTTCTCCTAGAATGGAGCTTTGGGACCTGTGACTTGAATAAAAACCGGCACTTATTAGCACCGGTTTTTTATTATTTTCAATTAAAGATTTTCGTTAAGAAACTCTGTTAATTGTGCTTTTGATAAGGCACCAACTTTCGTTGCAGCAACGTTACCATTTTTGAAAAGAAGCAATGTAGGAATACCACGAATACCATATTTAGGTGGAGTTTCGTTATTTTCATCGACATTCAACTTGCCAACTGTTAACTTGCCTTCAAACTCGTTCGCAACTTCTTCTAAGATTGGTGCGATCATTTTACACGGGCCACACCATTCGGCCCAGAAGTCAACCAGTACAGGACCTTCAGCATTGATAACATCTGCTTCGAATTTATCGTCAGATAACTGGATAATTTTGTCGCTCATTCTTTTCTCCATTATTGGTCTGTCGCTGATTTGTCTCAGCCCGACCATAAGTGTTATATAGAAACTGTTTTTTAATGCAAGCACTGATAAGCTATAAGCTATGCCTACTCACTTAACTGATACTCATTTTTCCGACCTGCCGATTAACGGCAAGGTTGTTGACGCCTTAACGGCAGCTAATTTTTCACATTGTACACCAATTCAAGCACTTGCACTGCCTCCATTATTAGAAGGACACGACATTGCAGGTCAGGCTCAAACAGGAACCGGTAAAACTATTGCCTTTTTGGTGGCTACATTTCACTATTTGCTAAGCAAAGCAGAAAATGAAGACAACAGCAAATCAAATGGCCCGCGCGCTATCATTATGGCGCCAACCAGAGAACTCGCCGTTCAAATTTATAACGACGCCAAGCTCCTTAGTGAGCACACCGGATTGTCGCTTGGTTTGATTTATGGGGGCGAAGGTTACCAAAGTCAACGTGAAACTTTGGAAGAAGGGGTGGATATTATTATCGGCACGACAGGACGCATTCTGGATTATTATAAACAGAACGTGTTTACACTGAAAAATATTCAGGTTGCCGTGCTAGATGAAGCCGATCGAATGTTCGATTTAGGTTTTATCAAAGATATTCGTTTCTTATTCCGTCGTATGCCACCTGCGAGCGAACGCTTAAGTATGCTGTTTTCAGCTACCCTTAGCTATCGCGTGCAAGAGCTGGCTTATGAACACATGAATAATCCAACTCACGTTCAAGTGGCACCCGAACAAACCACCGCTACCCGTGTATCGCAAGAATTGTTCTACCCTTCTGACGATGACAAAATGTTGCTGCTTCTCACTCTTATCGAAGAAGAGTGGCCAGAAAAAGCGATTGTCTTTGCCAACACTAAGAGCAGCTGCGAAAAAGTCACTGACTGGTTAACTGCTGATGGCCACCGCGTGGGCTTACTCAGCGGTGATGTTCCGCAGAAGAAACGCTTGGGAATACTTGAAGACTTCACTAAGGGTAACCTGGATATTTTGGTTGCGACAGATGTTGCGGCTAGAGGTCTTCACATCGACGCCGTTACCCATGTTTTTAACTACGATCTTCCGGATGATGCCGAAGATTATGTACACCGTATAGGTCGTACAGGGCGTGCGGGACAAAGCGGTATCGCAATTAGTTTTGCTTGCGAAAAATATGCGCTTAATTTACCTGCAATTGAACAATATATTAACCAGACTATACCTGTGACTGATTATGATCGCGGTGCGCTTCTTGAAGATATTACGCCGCCAAAACCGCGTAGAAGACGTGCACCAAGTAATCGTAACACATCGCGTCGCGGGAATACTCGAGGCCGTGGAAAGCCCCAAAATCGAAACAATAGGGCGTAATAACAGAGCGCAATCGTAAGGCATAAGGTATTTAATTAGAATCGAGATATTATGCAGGCAGAACTCCAGCACAATGCACAAACCTACGGTGAGTATTATGCAGCCGTAGACTTAGGCTCTAACAGTTTTCACATGGTTATTGTCCATGTCGTTAATGGTAGTGTGCAAATAATAGGGAAGATTAAACAGAAAGTGCGTCTAGCTGCGGGGTTAGACAATGATTTAGCACTTGATGACGTGAGTATGGAACGCGGCTGGCAGTGCCTGCAGGTATTTTCGGAACGCCTGCAAGACATCCCCCCTTCAAACATCAAAATAGTGGCAACCGCTACATTGAGGCTTGCCACTAATGCCCATTTGTTTATTACCAAAGCGGAAGAAATTCTAAACCATAAGCTAGAAGTAATAAGTGGTGAGGAAGAAGCTCGGCAAATTTATCTTGGCGTAGCTTATACTTCAGCGAACCAAGGAAATAGCTTGGTTATTGATATTGGTGGCGCCAGCACTGAAATTATTATTGGTAACGACATGCAGCCTATCCACCTGAAAAGTTTGGATATGGGATGCGTGACGTTCATGGAGCGCTATTTCACCGGCGGTGAGATATCAAAAGAGTGCTTTGAAAACGCTAAATCTGCCGCACATGCATTGATAGCGCACGTGTCTGATGCGTTTTTGTGTTTCGATTGGGAGAACTGCCTCGGCGCGTCAGGTACGCCTCAAGCAATCACTGAAATTTTAGTGGCTCAGGGTATCAGCGACGCTATTCGCTTAGACTACCTCTATCACCTAGAGAAGCAATGCATCGATTGTGGTGATATTAAGTCACTTAATATTGACGGTCTTGAAGACAGCAGAAAAGCTATTTTTCCATCAGGGCTTGCTATCCTTATTAGCTTATTTGAAGCGTTACATATTGAACACATGAATATTTCTGGTGGCGCGCTTCGTGAAGGGCTTATTTATGGCATGCTAGACAACGTAACCGAGAACGACCGTCGTCAGCAAACCATTAATCAAACTAAGCAGCGCTATCACATCGACAAAAACCATGCGAATTCGGTACGGCATGTTGCTCTTAACTTGTGTCACCAGCTATGTGCTCAACAAAATATCTGCCATTTAGATACAGAGACTATTTTAGGGGCTGCCGCTCAGCTTCACGAGATAGGCCTTCACATCGAATATAAGCGTCATCATGAGCACGGTGAGTATATACTTACTTACATTGACTTACCCGGTTTTACGCGACTTCAACGAGCCGCCATAAGAGATTTAGTTGCTCAGCATCGCCTGACAATGGGTGTCGAGGCTTTTGATAAGTACCACGAAGATTACCGACCTATGTTGAAAGGGCTGCTGCGGGTTTTACGCATCGCAGTTGTGTTGTGTTTACGACGTCAAAACAAGCATATTCCAGAAGTAAGTCTGGCATGTGAAGATAGTAAGTGGACACTAACATTCCCCGAAGGTTGGCTTAAGGCGCACCCTTTGATAAATGCGGAGTTAGCGAATGAATGTTGGCTTCAGCACAAAGCTGGCTATGAGCTAGTTTGTAAGTAATCACTATAGCTTTAGTGACAAGAAGAAAGCATAAAAAAGGCGTGCCATGCACGCCCTTTCTAGCTTCAATGCTTTTTCTACCTTTGATATCGTACCTTTAAAAATATTTCACATTATTTAGCAAGCAGTTGCGCTGCTCTGGGTGCAAAGTAGGTTAAAATACCGTCTGCGCCAGCTCGCTTAAACGCAAGTAACGACTCAAGCACCACAGCCTCTTCGTTTAACCAGCCGTTAGCAAATGCAGCTTGATGCATAGCGTACTCGCCGCTAACCTGATAAGCGAAGGTCGGTACTTTAAACTCATCTTTGCACCGGCGAACTACGTCAAGATACGGCATGCCTGGTTTTACCATTACCATGTCTGCACCTTCCTCAATGTCTAGCGCAATTTCGTGCAGCGCCTCATCAGTATTGGCAGGGTCCATTTGATATGTTTTTTTATTGCCGCCTTTTATGTTGGCCGCAGAGCCGACGGCGTCTCTAAACGGGCCATAATACGCTGATGCATATTTAGCCGAGTAAGCCATAATACAGGTATTAAGATGCCCCGCCTCTTCAAGTGCTTTTCGTATACTTCCAATACGACCGTCCATCATATCTGACGGTGCCACAATATCAGCTCCAGCTTCAGCGTGTGATAGCGCCTGTTTGATTAACACATCAACGGTTTCATCATTCATCACATAGCCACTTTCGTCCAAAAGCCCGTCTTGACCATGGGATGTAAACGGATCCAAGGCGATATCTGACATTAGCATAACATCTGGAAATGCCTTTTTGAGCGCCCTCATTGCTTGTTGCGCCAGCCCTTCAGGATTAAATGCTTCACTGGCGCATTCTGTTTTAAGCGTCATTGGCGTTACAGGAAATAGCGCAAGTGTTTTTATTCCCAGCTTTATCCAGTTAGCCGCTTCTTCAACAAGAAGATCAATAGACAGTCGCTCGACGCCTGGCATTGAAGGTACCGCCTCTCGATTTTGACTTCCTGGTAATACAAATACAGGGTAAATAAGGTCGTCTGTGGTTAAGCGATGCTCTGCAACCAGCCCACGCAATGCATCTTTTGCACGAAGTCTACGCATTCTGCGGTGGGGAAAAGAAGAAGATGTCATAGTTTTTCCTGTAATGTTTTATATTCTACTCGATTGCGCCCTGCTGATTTCGCCTCATATAAAAGCTCATCGGCAAACTTAAACAAGCGCTGTGCGTGGTCTTCATCCACGATAATAGTGGTCGACAGGCCCGCACTTGCCGTTAATTGAATGCTCTCATTCCCGTACACAAGAGGCGAAGATTCAAGGCCCCGTCGCATACTTTCAGCCACGTGTAGCGCGCCCTCTATATCGGTATTAGGCAGTATAACCGCAAATTCTTCACCCCCAATGCGACACAAGTCATCTGTTGGACGATGGATGTGATTTTGAAACACTCGTGTAACGTGTTTGAGACACTCATCGCCACCGTCATGCCCATATCTATCGTTTATACTTTTGAAGTGATCGACGTCAATAATAATAAGGGAAAGTGGGGTTTGCTCACGACGGCTTCGCCGCCCTTCCGAACGTAGTCGTTTATCAAAATGCCTGCGATTATGTGCCCCCGTTAGTGGGTCAATAGCATTAAGCCTTTCAAGCTCATTATTAGCTTCAGACAGTTCACGTAGCGTGACCTCTAATTCTAACGTGCGCTCTTCAACCTTATATTCGAGATCCTCTTGATGGCGTTTTTGCGCTTCAATCAGGTTTTCCTTGGCGCTATTGGCGTGCTTTTCCTGTTCAAGAGCAAATTGCTGCGCATCGACCAAGTCATCGCGGCTGTGGCTATAGTTAATAGCAAGTATAAGTGCCAAGATCAGTGTTTCTACTGCACCACCGATAATCAGCAAGTTGTTAGACGATATAGGGAGCTGAATGAGGTTCACATTGTCGAGGCTTGCACTTAAGCCGCTCACTAATAAAAAACCCCACGCAATCGTAAAATAACGTGCCACAACTACGCCTTTCAACGCTAACCAAATGCCTAACCACATGATAAATATGACAGTAAAGCTAAGTAATAGTAAGAAGGCTTTTATCATGAAAGAATAAGGAAGAAAGAAGCTGGTTACTATACTTATGCCATAAACCCAGCTCAGTGCTTTTACTATCTTATCAACTTTGCCACTGTAAACGCTTATCGACAAAAGACTTCGAGTAAACAGCGTGGCAAACATAATAGTGGCGTTTGAGAACAATAAAATAGCTTTCGATTGAAACAGGGCACTGCCTGACCACAAATATGCAAACCCATAACCGTGAAGCGTAGCCAGTATTAGCGCTAAGTTAACGATGTAGCCCGAGTAGAACAAAAAGGATACGTTGCTTGTTGTTACCGTAAGAAAGGCGTTACTAACACCCATTGCAACCAAAATTCCAAAGAAAATACCCAGTGCAAGATTTCTACTTGAAGTAAATGAAATGAACTCAGCTTCTTCCCATATCCTAATGGGCAAACGAATAGTGCCTGAAGTTTGAACCCGAATAATAACCCGCTGCGATTGCGCACTCTCGGGAAGCGGAAACAGTGGCTTAACGTGTAAAACAGGTCGGTTATCAAACGGTTCAGCATCCCCGCTAGCATAAGTCACCACCGGCGAGCTACCCAACTGACTAAACACGGCAACATCGAGATGATCTATCAACGGATAATCGATGTGCAGCAAGTAGCGACTTCCCGTACTTTGTGTCGGTGACACTATCATGGAAAACCAGTGCACTTTTGTATCCATTCCCAAATTAATGGGCGACGAGACCGACTGCCACTCATCTAATGATTTCTGGGTTACAGTTCTGAAGTTTAACGCCTCACCTTCCGTCTCTTTGAGATAACTTAGTTGCGAGTACTTTGAATTAGCATTTGTTATTGGGGAAAGGCTTAGTAGAACAGAAATAAAGCCAACAGCAGCAACGATTGTTACAAATATGAGACCCGCATCATATTTGCGCATGGCTTTAAGATTTGTTTGCATATGAACCTAGGGTTAACTGAGAGAAAACAACTCACAAGTATTAGCATAACTGCTAATACGTAACTTTTCAGTGTCTACCTGCAGATATTCTGCTAATTGTTGACCTATATGGGGTAGAAACGCTGGCTCATTGTTGCGTTTTCTCGGTCGTAAAGTTTGTGGAAAAAGGTATGGTGCGTCAGTTTCTAAAACAAGACGGTTCAAAGGTATATGCTTTACTGCGCCCCGCAGTTCTTCACCGCGCTTTTCATCACATACCCAACCGGTAACGCCAATATAAAGGCCCAAAGCTAAGTATTGCTTTACTTGTTCAGTGCTGCCGGTGAAGCAGTGTGCGATACCGCCTTTTATATTCGGCATGTACCGATTTAAAAGTGACAACTGGTCACTGAACGCGTCCCTTTCGTGCAAATACACAGGTAAATTGACATCGACAGCTATTTTTAATTGCTCTTCGAAGACATCACGCTGTAAGGACTGGGGTGAAAAGTTTCGATTAAAATCCAGTCCACACTCACCTATAGCAACGCACCCTTCTTGCTGCGCTAGTTCGCGTAAAAGAGGGTAGTCTTTCTCGGACACGTCTTTAGCGTTATGAGGGTGCACGCCAATGGTATAACAGCACTCATTCGGATATTGGTTGTAAAGCGCAATAGCGCTCTCCCACTCTTTTGGATGGGTAGTTATAATGCACAGCTTATCGACACCAGCATCCTTAGCACGCTGAATAACCTCGTCAGCGTCAAATCGCCTGTCTAGCAAATTGACGCCACCATCAAACCAAGACATTTACTTAACGCGCTTCACTTTCATACGTTTATTTAGGTCTTCTACACTCAGGAAGAAAGCACCTAATAGACCGCGTTCAATAGAAACCACCTGACCTTCCTCAAGCTTCATGTAGGTATCATCAGTCTGCTGCCATTGAGAACCATCACTGAAAGTAATGACGTACTTATCGCGGAGGTTTTTCTTAAATGAATCGATGGTTACCGCTATCTCAGACGCTTCTTTTGTTAAATCGCGTTTATGCTCTAAACCAAATTCACTTTTCGGTTTAGCTGGCGCGCTTGGCATTTGCGTCGATGGCACTGGGCGAGAACTCGCGACATTGCCATTAGCCCCTTTATACGCTTGAAGCTGATTAACTTGCGCATCAACACCATCGTACTGGTTCAATGATTTAGCCACTTTGTCATAACACATCAAACGCTTTAAGCTGTTATCTGTATTCCGGCATTTCTCCATAGCATCGCCTATCGATTCGGCCGATACGTTAAACGCGCTAAAAGCACATAGCAAAGTGGCAACAGAAAGCAGTCGAGTTTTCATTTTTATTCCTTTCTTTTTATAACTTTTATGTGTTGTCAGTGGTTTCAGAAGGCGTCTCATCGCTGGGTTTCTTACCTGCATAGAACCCACCTACAATAACGCCAACCTCAAACAGTAACCACATTGGAATGGCTAGCAGCGTTTGAGAGATAATATCTGGTGGAGTAAGCAACATGCCAACCACAAAAGCCCCTACCACTACATACGGACGTTTAGCGCGCAGTGATTTAGCGTCGGTGACCCCAGTCCAACACATTAAAATAATAGCGATTGGTATCTCGAATGAGACCCCAAATGCGAAAAACAGTTTCAATACGAAGTTTAAATAGCTGGAGATGTCTGTACTTACTGTAACTCCTTCGGGCGCGACACTGGTAAAAAATGCAAACGCGATGGGGAATACTACGAAATACGCAAAAGCCATACCTGCGTAGAAAAGTAGTGTACTTGAAAGTAGTAACGGCGCTACTAGGCGTTTCTCGTTTCGATATAGACCGGGTGCTACAAACCCCCACACCTGATAGAGAACATAGGGTATGGCAATGAAAAATGACAAAACCAACGTAAGTTTGAAAGGTGCGAAGAAAGGAGACGCAACGTCGGTTGCAATCATACTCGAATTTTCGGGCAGCGCCTCAAGCAGCGGCATAGCTAAAATCTGATACAGATCTTGCGCAAAAGCAGCTAGACAAAGAAACACAATGAGTACACTCAAAAGCGCTTTGAGAATACGACTGCGCAGTTCAATTAAATGAGAAATTAGGTTGTTAGCGTCAGACATCTATTGCTTTTTGTAAGGTTCTTGAACCGACTCTGCAGCTTTTTTAAGCTCATCGACACTTTGTTCAAGTTCAGGTGAAAGATCTTTAAGCCCTTGTTGCTCGGCTTTTTTCAAGTTTTCATGCAGTTCATGCACGCGCAGCTGATGCTCAACTTCTTGCTTAAAGCCTGTTGCAACATTTCGTACACTACGAATTGTATTGATAGTAGAGCGCATGGCACCCGGCAGTCTCTCTGGCCCCAAAATAAGAAGGGCCAACACGCCAACAACCAATAGCTCCCAAAAGCCAATATCAAACATTAGGATTTTTCTTTAACGTCGCTCTTTGTCTGCGTTGTAACAGGCTCTGAGGCTGACTTTTCTTCAACTTGCTTCTTTTGCTCAAAGTCCGCGTCTTTCTCTTCTTCGCTGACCGCTTTTTTGAAACCTTTAATTGCGCCGCCTAGATCAGTACCAATGCCTTTTAGTCGCTTTGTACCAAACAAAAGCACTACGATAACCAGTATGATCAGCAACTGCCAAATACTAATACCACCCATATAATTTATCTCCCTAACAACGATTGATACAGTATGCCACTGCACGCCAATGCTTTCACCTGAATATTTACGCCGATGAATAAAGATTGACGTTTTGTCTACGACAATTCATGCTCTGTGTATACTGAACACGAATAGTAAAACATTCAACTATTCTAATTTTTACAAGGAGTTAGTGAGCAATGCTTTGTCTTACTGTGGTCTATTGCCATTTGATGCTTACTGCCCCTTTCACTACCGTTCCTACCGACAGTACGGTGAAAGCCACTGCAAATGCGACCAGTGTGCATGAAGCCTATAGCCATGTTGATGCGCCTCCTCAGAATGCAGCCTTTCAGAACCTTGATGAGGATAGCGTATTGCATGCTTCACCACTTGAACACGACGAAGCATGGTTTGACATTTGGCAGCGCAGTTTCACAGACACCATGGACTTCACCGTAAAGCAGCTTGATGGCTTGTTTGAAAATTCTGACGCACTTGGCGCTTCAAAGAGAAAAGAGGCTAGAGCCGAGGGTCGAGTTCAGTTAGCGTGGGAGCCAAGAAGTGGAATGCTGTCAGACACAGATTTACGCTTTCGCATTCGTGTGCGACTACCGGCATTAAAGGAGCGCGTCGATTTACTGTTGAGCGACAACGAAGACGAGACACAAACCAATACCATCCGTGCAGCCCGAGAAACGGGGAATAATAATAGAGATAGAACGACAATCGCCCTTCGCTTTCGCCCCGACCAAGACTCTCACTACTCGTTTCGAATTGGCGCAGGCCGCCGCGATCAGCTCTACGGTATGGCCAGATACAGAGATGCTTTCGCTTTTTCTAAACAATGGGCCATGCTTTATGACGCAGAACTTTACTACTACACCCGCGACCGCCTAGGGGCTGAATTCGGCGCAGCATTCCAATACGAAATAAACAAAAAACACTTAGTGCGGCAAAACAATCGGTTTTACTTTCGCGATGAAACTGATGATTGGCTGTGGCGACACGAAGTCCATCATTTGTTTTCAGTAGATAAGCATAACGCAATTATTCCTCACATAATGGTGGAAGGGTTAAGTCAGCCTAATTATCGAGTAGAAGAAGTCTATGCTGGTTTCAGATGGAGAAATAACACGCTTCGCGATTGGCTATTTTTTGAAGTGGAACCTTTCGTATTGTGGCTACGCGAAGAAGATTTTAAAACCTCATATGGGGCAGCACTGCGGGTAGAGGCCTATTATGGGAACAGCAATTAAATTAGAGCGTTAGCCAGCTGCCCCTTGATTTTATAACCTTGTTATAGCGAAATTCTTTAATATCATGCAAATAAAAAAGGCTGTTTATGAAACAGCCTTTCTCATCATTCGTACTTGGTAAGGAAGCCCCTATGGACGAAGTGCCCTATCACCACGTGCAAGACCACATACACCAGTGCGCGACGACTCGATAATCTCCGCACATTGACCCATCGTTGTAGCAAATGCATCGAGCTTATCTGTGGTACCTGTAATTTCAATGGTGTAATTGTTTACGTTCACATCCACAATACGCGCACGGAAGATATCTGCGTTTCGCTTAACTTCAGCACGTACTGACTCAGTACGCGTTGCAACCTTAATAAGCATCAGCTCACGTTCAATGTGTGTACCTTCAGTTAGGTCCACCACTTTAAGCACGTCAATAAGCTTATTTACTTGCTTAGTAATCTGCTCGATAACTTTATCATCGCCATGAGTGATGATCGTAAGACGCGAAAGACTCGCATCGTCGGTTGGTGCTACACACAGTGAGTCGACGTTGTACCCACGTTGTGAAAATACACCAACGATACGAGATAGTGCGCCAGGGGCGTTTTCCATTAATACTGAGATAATACGTTTCATCAGGTTCGCTCCGTCTTGCTTAAGCGCATGTCATCCATTGCGCCAAACTTAATTTGCATTGGATATACGTGTTCGTTTTGGTCTACTGCTATGTCCATAAACACTAAGCGATCTGTGTAGCTGAAACATTTCTCCATTGCTGCGTCTAGCTCATCGAGCTTGTCTACTTTAATGCCCACATGTCCGTAAGCTTCTGCCAACTTCACAAAGTCAGGCATTGAATCCATATATGAATGTGAATGGCGCCCTTTGTAAATCATATCCTGCCATTGTCTCACCATACCTAGAGCGCGGTTGTTCAATGAGATGATCTTGATGGGCAAGTTATACTGCAAACAGGTAGATAACTCTTGTATATTCATTTGAATACTGCCATCCCCTGTGACTACTACAGACGTTGAAGTCGGATGCGCGAACTGAACGCCCATTGCAGCCGGTAAACCAAAGCCCATGGTGCCTAAGCCACCTGAGTTAATCCACTGACGCGGCTTATCGTAAGGGTAATAAAGCGCAGCAAACATCTGGTGCTGACCTACGTCAGAACTTACATAAGCTTTACCGTCTGTATGCTTATACAAGGCTTCGATAACGCGCTGAGGTTTAATTACCTCTTCACCTTGGTTGTAATTTAAGCACTGACGAGAACGCCAGGTCTCAATTTGCTGCCACCAGTCGGCCAGCTTTTCGCTTTGACCTGATAAATCTTTTTTATTTACCTGACTGAGAATCTGGTCAAGAACCTTATCAACCGAGCCTACCACTGGTATATGCGCGTTGACAGTTTTAGAGATTGAGGCAGGGTCGATATCAACGTGGATAATATCTGCATGAGGGCAGAATTTATCTACATTATTGGTAACACGATCATCAAAACGTGCACCTAATGCAATAATACAATCGGCATTATGCATGGTTTTGTTCGCTTCAAGCGTACCGTGCATACCTAGCATGCCGATAAACTGCTTATGTGTGCCAGGCATGGCGCCAAGGCCCATCAATGTGCAGGTAACAGGGGCGTTTAACTTCTCAGCTAACTCAATAACTTTTGCTGACGCATCGCAGGCTACTGCTCCACCGCCAACATACAGTACAGGGCGCTCCGCTTTAAGTAACGACTCAACCGCTTTCTTAACCTGCTTGGGGTGGCCCTTTTCGGTAGGATTATAAGAACGCATGGTAACGTCAGAAGGGAACACGTACGGGTGTTCTTCAGCTACGTTCACAATATCTTTTGGCAAGTCGACTACCACTGGGCCTGGACGCCCTGTGTTAGCGATATAGTAAGCTTTAGCAATCGCTTCTGGAATATCCACCGCGCGCTTTACCAAAAAGCTGTGTTTAACGATAGGGCGTGAGCACCCTACCATATCAGTTTCTTGGAATGCGTCTTCACCAATGTGCTTTGAAGGCACCTGCCCCGATAGAATAACCATCGGAATAGAGTCCATGTATGCGGTTGCAATACCGGTGATGGTATTCGTTGCGCCTGGACCTGATGTGACGAGCACTGTGCCGGTTTTGCCAGTTGAACGTGCGTAACCATCCGCCATGTGGGCGGCTGCCTGTTCATGACGTACGAGGACATGTTTGACATCATCTTGCGCAAATAACGCATCATAAATGTCTAGTACGGCACCACCTGGGTAACCGAACACGTGTGTCACTCCTACATCTTTTAGCGCTTCAACCACCATGGCTGCGCCCGACATCATTTTCACAGTGCTTTCTCCTGTAATGGGTTGGGGGGTTTGTCAGCGTACGTTGACGATGCCCCGACTATAACTAAGGTAATAGGAAGATAAAACACTAAATTCAGCAAAAGTGAGATATATATCCCAATAATCACAATAATTAGGATAAATATTTCGATGCTATGAATATTTTCACGAAAAGTAGGATATATATTTACACAAAATTAACACCGAAAGAAAAAACTAGGCTTCTTATTTTTCTGTGTAGACAGTTGGAATGAATAAACACAACCACTTAATCATCAAGGTCGATATCAAGGTCGCTGTTATCGCTTATGTCATCGTCATCAACATCATCGACAGTAGGCTTTTTAGAACCATAGATACTCGCTGTCTTTGGTCGGTTAATTCGCGCTTGGTATTTCAACCAGGCTTTTTCTTGTGGAGTGCCAGGCTCGCGATGTCCCAAAGCCGACTCTAAGTAAGCTTGTTCTTCATCGTTCTCTGGCGATATCTTTCCATCCACCAGTGCCGCAAACAAGCTTCCGTAGGTTTGAAGCAGTTTACTTTCATTTATGGAAAAGTCGCCAGAGCGGGCGAAACCATAAGGATAGTGTTTCTTATCTGCAAAGGGTTTTCTGGTAACTTGCTCTTTTGTGATCACAGACATCTTAACCTCTTTAATCGTGGAAACCCGAAATAAATGCTCAGGACATTGCCACAAAAATAGTTGAATGAAATAAACTACCGATTTAGCGCCTTAATCTTTTACACCGTTATTCTTAGTTGGGTTTCGTTTTCCTGTCAAACTCTAAACGTCCTGTCGTAAAAACTTAACAATTCCCTTTGAGTCATTACAAAAAAGGGCCCCAAATGCGGCCCTTGTAACACTTTAAAACCTATTAGCGCTTTTCACTTACCCAAACGGTAATAGTTCCATCGACAACCACAGTACCTGACGCGTTGTATGCTTTTACTGCAATAGGTAGATCACCCGGTTTCCAAGCATCCGCAGGCACTTCAGCAACGCAGCGAATATCAGAGTCTGCTTTTGCTGGGTACTTCACTTCCATGCCTTTTGGGATCCACCGGAGGTTCTTGGGAATTGAGGCTTCGCACATGAAACCCATAGCCATCTCCAAACCATTACATATAGCAATAACGTGAACCGTGCCTATATGATTTTCTACCCCTTTGCGTTTTTTGATGAGTACTTCACAGTAATTTGGTTTTATATCAGTGATAACTGGCGAAACGGTAGTGAAATAAGGGGCTCTGCGAGCTGAATACCAGCTAAACAGCTTTTTGCCAAAGGGCAGTTTTAGAAATTTGTTGTAGGTATTGAGTACGTAATTCTTTGACATTGTTATCTTGCCACTTCATGTATGGTGAGAACAGTGGCCAATAAACTCATGCGCTTTTCTAGAACAATTCTCTAGTGCATATGCATCTGGTTTGACCAGCTTGAAGATTAACAAAATAATCGCATGTTACTTCTGTTGCAATAACCTTTTTGATAAAAATTAATTTACCTTGTGACAAATGTAAAAAAAGCAGCTCATAAGAGCTGCTTTAACGGTACTGATAACAGCTTAGTTAAGCTGCATGTCAAACCCTATGAAGTAAAACCTTCCACGGGCACTCGCCGGATAAGCAAAGTTCGTCAAGAAAGGTTCTTCGTTGGTAATGTTTTTAATACCACCGTACATTTTAACTGTGTCGGTAAGTACATAGGAGAAGTTAATATCGTGCTGGAAAAATTCATCCATTACGACAGAGTCATCGTAATCACCGCGTTCATACTCTTCGATTTCAACAAATGCAACTAACTGCTCATCCATGTACTGAGTTTGCCAACCGATTTGCAGATCCTGCCACTTCCACGTCACGGTAAAGTTGCCAGCCCATTCAGGGCGATTTACTTCACCAAGCTCTGGGTTAACTTCGGTAAGATCATTCGGGTTAGTAAACTGGTCAATCTCGTTCACCTTGGTTCCAGAGATTTTGGTTAAAAACGTATGGTCATCAATTTCAAAGTCATAGCCAACACTGAAATCAACACCTGATGTTTCTAAGCGAGCAAAGTTAACCTGTGTTGAACGCAAGAAGTTAAGGCCGCCGAACTGTGGTGAATTTGCATCGGTATTACGGGTAAACAAAGAGCAGAAATTTTCGTTTAAGTTTTCACCGATATAGCATCCATTAACAATATCATTAGAGCTAACCGAACTGATTGCTGACTCAATTTCGATGCTCCAGTAGTCAGCGGTCACTGACAGGCCTTCCAACCAGCTTGCCTGATATACGAAGCCCACTGTTGTCGTGTCGGCTGTTTCCTCTTGCAATTCTGCGTTACCACCAGTAACACCAGGGAATGCAGCAGATAGTGGGTCAGTGTAAACATACTCACCTGCGTCGTTGAACGGGTTGTAACCGATTGACTGGAAATCTGCTACACAGTTGGCTTGTATCTGATCAGCCGCAGCAGGATCATTACCGCGGATACCCGCAATCACGCTGGCATTACACGGGTCAGTAGGACGGAATGTTGTACCCACTTCAGGACCGAAAAGCTCTGTAATGTTTGGCGCACGAACAGCTTGAGACTGCGACAAACGAATCATAAGATCTTCGTGAGGCGCATACATTAAGTTTGCACGCCATGTCGTTGTGTCGCCAATAGTAGAGTAATCAGAATAGCGCGCAGCCAAATCTAACGTAAGTTCTTCAGCAAGCATCTCACCTTCAATTAGAGGAATAGAGACTTCAACAAATACTTCACTTACATCAAAGTCACCGGTTTCATTTGCCGTTTTAATAGACGGCTGGAATACCAGTGAGTTATTAGACGAATAGTCAGAGATAAATGTTCCAGCTTGGTACTGTGAACCCTCAGGAATAATACCAAGTTGCCAATTATCGAAGGTCGCTTCTGATTTTTCTTTTCTATACTCCCCACCTAGAGCAAAGAATATCGGACCATACGGAAGCTCAAAGTAGTCAGATGAATCACCAGATAGTGAACCACTCACCACGAACTGTTCGATGGTAGTTTTACTACGGCTGTCTTGCGTTACCCAATCAACCGCTTCTTGAGAAATTCCGCCTGCGCCAGCCCAAATATTTAGAGGTACACAGCTGCCGTCACCTGGAGTAAACGAAAAGTAACCTGGGTCATATACTGGGATATTAAATGCGGTGGTAACCTGAGGGGTATCTGCGTCTAAGTTCACACGACAGGTTGCCTCTCCCGTTGCAGGGTCTGTTACCGCGTCGATTGCAGAGAAGAAACGGTCTACTACAACAATATTTTCTGTACCTTCTTGCTCAAACTCGAATCTTCCGTAATTTAACGCAAGGTTATACTGCCAGTCGTTCTCTAGGAAGCCTTCTAGCCCAATAACACCACGAAGGGTTCTACGCTCGTTCTCGATTTTACCTTGACCAATGCCAATAGGATCAGCCGTAATGGCAACACCACCTATTTCGTTCGCTAACGGCTGAATGAAAGAAGGCAAGTAAGGGTTATCTGCTGCACCAAATAACAGGTCCCAGTATGAAGAGGGCTGGCTTTCATTTTCTGTTGTCTGAACAACGTACTTAAACTCACCAAACACGGTGCTTGTATCAGTAAGGTCGTAATGGCCTAACAGGTTTAACGCAATTTTGTCGTTTGGCGTAATTAGATAGCCACGCTGTTGCTGTATGGTGTTGAATGAATCACCGCCAAAGCCTTCAAAGTTTCCTGACACTAAACCATCTTGAATAGGTCTGTAAGAACCATCTTCTAACACGTTCCAGCAACCACCTAGTGCGCCAAATGATGCGGCGCCAAACGAACTGTTATATCCAGAGAACGAGTCCAGACAGTCTGGCGTACCGTTACCATCAAGGTCGATATTAGTTGCAGGATCAAACCCCTCAAACGTATAAGGGTTACCCGGTATGATGTAGCCATAACCTGAAGTGAACGGGAAAGTGCGATAAGGAAGAACAGCGCGAGGGTTTGCTGTCGCCGCGCGGTTAAACAGGGCTAGTTCTTCTGAAGTTAAATTCGGTTGGGTTCCAAAAGTATCTACGTAGTTTTGAATGAACGCATCCTGAGATGGAATGCTTAAACCGAAATTGAATAGGCCGGTGTTGTCGTAGTTATAGTATTGCGCCAAGTTTGGTGTACTAGCACCAATATCGCCTTGTTGGAATCGCAAAGCGGGGTTAGTCCAATCTCGCGCAGAGCCAATGATCAAACCATTGTCTCTTTCACTTACTCGCACACCTTCATCGTTTTGATACTCAATATTTATTGCAAAATTACCTCTGTCGTTGTCAAAGTTTTCACCATACAACGCAGACATACTAATTTGCTCACCATCGCCTTCAGACGAAATGCCCGTATTTACATCAAATTCAAAACCTTCATAGTCATCTTGCAAAATGAAGTTAACTACACCAGTTACCGCATCGGCACCATAAACGGCAGACGCACCACCGGTAAGCACTTCTACAGACTTAATCAGTTTTACGGGGATTGAACCCACATCTACCGCTGCAGAACCTGCAACACCGCCCACATGACGACGACCATTTACTAGCGTTAAGGTACGGTTTGAACCTAAACCACGCAGGTTAAGGATATTCGCACCGTCTGCAAAACCTGAGTCGATAGAGCTTTCCGCTGTGGTTGATGAAAACAGCGCAGGGATGTCGTTGATTACATCAGTTACGGAAAACTCGCCTGATAGCTGAATATCTTCTTCTGATATAGCCTGAACAGGTGAAGGAGATGCCAGGTTAGGATCTCGTGCTATACGAGAGCCTGTGACCACTACTTTTTCAACATCCTTTTCGTCAATAGCGGCTTCTTCCTGAGCCTGAACTGCAGTTGCACTTAATGCCAGTGCAGATGCTACTGCACACGCAAGTACAGTAAGCTTGTTTTGCTTTGATGAATCAAAAGCCATGTGTGTTTCTCCAAATATACTTTTTCGTTCCAGAACGCTCTTTCTGGCGCTTATTAAGGAGTCTAAAAGCGATGGTTATTTTTTATATGTCTGAGATATGCGTTTTACATAGTCTTTTTAGTTGCCACACTATGCTTAGCAAACCGTGTGGGTTTGCAAACTATGTGCCTACCAAAAGGCGAGTAGCTAGCTAATTTACCGCCAAAAAACGGCGCATTATGCATATTTACCCACTAAAATCTATTTAATATTCAAATTGATTTATTAACCCCCTACCAAACGCACATTTATTGTGCAAAAGAGCCAATAAAATTTAGATTTATCGAGAATTGACCTGAAATCAAGGCGATTGCGCACCAAATGAGTGCGCACCGGGATGAATAAGGATTCATGAGAGTGCGTAAGTGCAGGTAGAATCAGTGCTAAAGCGCGATATAACAAAAAACTTATACTTTAGTATAGTTTTGGAAAAAGCAGCTATTGTAGTTTGTTTAAATACCTATCAATGTGCATTTGAAAACTTCTGTGATCTCGACACTTCACCGTTCCCTGAACTGATCTCGTTGTGTCAGCCGCGAGCGCGGGAAAATCACGATTATCAATTGTTACGCCCTTATTTTTACTAAGGGCGCTAAATAGCTTTCCTTTTAAAGTGCTGCAATCTACAACAATTTCTAAGCTTTCCATGTAATCATCATCCTCTATTCTACGATTGTGAAAGTTGTTCACTTCACTGCCTCCTAATTTTCTACTAAGCGGTTGCTCAGGAATATCATGTAAACGCTGCCTGTTAAGTTTATTGATATAAGCTTCTGAAGTTTCGAGAATATTCGGCATAGCCTCTTCAGAGACTTCTGATCCTACGTTTTTTTTGTGCAAGGGTTTGACGTTTATTTTGTCGCTATATGAAGAGGCGTTATGTGGTTTTTCAGCATCCTGCACATCGACGTCATTTGCTGTATTAGTGAGCACCTTTTGCTCTAGCGAAAGCTGACTTTCACGCTTTTTAGGGAAACCTTTTAGTTTTAAAAACTTGTTTGGCTGCAGTAGTACCGCCTCTAGAATGCGTAGTTGGGGCCCCTGATGACTAATAGATTTAGTTTTTGTACCTATTGCTAACGCAAGCAATAGCAACCCATTGATTACGAAAGAGAGAAAAAGTGCTCGAAGAGTAGAATTGTTCGGTGAACTTGTTTGGGTGAAAAAGCGCCCCTGGTGTTCTACGTTATAAACCCTTAGCTCTTTCATCAATGCATCCGTTCATAAAAGCATGTAGCAATTGAGCATTAATCGAACAGAAAGTTCAGATAACTTTGGTGTAGAAAATAATGTTAATTATCAAATGTAATTGATGAGGTATGAAAGTGTGGAGCGGGAAACAGATTTGAACTCGTTGCGAAGCAATGGCCGACACTCGGTCGCGGGCCCATCAAGGGGTCGCACCAATACATCTGTAAATGTTTAGATTTTCGTGATGTTTGAAAATTTGGAGCGGGAAACAGATTTGAACTCGTTGCGAAGCAATGGCCGACACTCGGTCGCGGGCCCACATGAGGTCTCATAAATACAACAATCATTGGCTGTTGTAGAAGTAAAAGTGTAAAAATTTGGAGCGGGAAACGAGATTCGAACTCGCGACCCCGACCTTGGCAAGGTCGTGCTCTACCAACTGAGCTATTCCCGCATAGAGTCGATGCTTTGCATCTTTTAGATACTTACCGAACGTAAGTGAATTTGGAGCGGGAAACGAGATTCGCCAATTGGCCGACACTCGGTCGCGGGCCCACATGGGGTCGCGCTTTTCACGCCCACTGAAAGTAAATTTTACTATCAGCTTTAAAATTTGGAGCGGGAAACGAGATTCGAACTCGCGACCCCGACCTTGGCAAGGTCGTGCTCTACCAACTGAGCTATTCCCGCAACAAAAGAGGTACTTCGTTTGAAGTGGTGCGCATTTTACAAAAATTTTGGGGTAACGCAACCTTTAATTCTACTTTTTTTGTACCTCTTGGTCTGAATGCTTAAATCGTAAACACTTTCTCACGATAATAGCGCATTTCTTCAATAGACTCGCGAATATCATCGAGTGCCAAATGCACACCTTTCTTTTCGAACCCATCTAAAATCTCAGGTTTCCAGCGGCGGGTTAACTCTTTTATTGTGCTGACATCGATACTTCGATAATGGAAATAATCTTCAAGCTCTGGCATATACTTCACTAAAAAGCGTCTGTCCTGACCTATCGTGTTACCGCAAAGAGGTGATTTTCCTGCATCAACCCATTGCTCTAGAAATGCGATTGTTTGCTTGGCGGCTTCTTCCACACTAATTTTACTTTCTCGACAGCGCGCAGTTAACCCGCTTTCACCATGCACTCGTGTACACCATTCATCCATGTTGTCGAGCACGTCATCACTTTGGTGCACGGCTATCACTGGTCCTTCAGCCAAAATATTTAGCTGCGCATCAGTGACAATGGTAGCAATTTCCATCACCACACACGTTTCAGGGTCTAACCCAGTCATTTCCATGTCTATCCAAACAAGGTTACTGTCGTGTTTACTCATTACTTTCCTCATTGCGCTACAGGCATGGCAACCATGCCCTACAAACGGTATTATTGTCATAGTATACGTCAAACTAGAAAAGAATCGTGGCGAAAAAACCAAAACTTACACAACGACAGAAACGACAAGTAGCTGCAAATAGAAGCAAGCGCTTACAAGAGAAGCGCGGCACAAAAGGCGCTGCTAGCTTTGATGAAAGCACGTTAGAGAGCGGCACAGTAATTGGCCGTTTTGGTAAACATGCAGATGTTGAAGATAATGATGGCGCAGTTTCTCGATGCCATATTCGACGTACCGTAGACTCAGTGGTGTGCGGCGATAAAGTATTTTTCAGCAAAGGAGACGATGCCGAGTCAGGTGTAAGTGGCGTTATTGAAATTGTAAAAGACAGACACTCGGTTCTTACTCGCCCCGATTATTATGATGGCATAAAGCCTATAGCGGCGAATATAGACCGCATCATTGTGGTGAGCGCAATCTTACCAACCCTTTCCCTCAATATTATTGACCGCTATCTTGTGGCGTGCGAGGACATTGGCATCACGCCACTAATCGTACTTAATAAAGTTGAACTTCTGAGCGAAGAAGAGCGAGCAGAAGTGAATGAACAGCTCAAAACTTATGAAAAGCTAGGTTACGAGGTGCTATTTACTAGTTGTAAAACCGGTGAGGGTATCAGCAAACTTAATGAATACCTGAACGATAGCATTAGTGTTTTTGTAGGTCAGTCGGGGGTTGGTAAGTCGAGCCTTATTAATCAGGTTCTACCAGACGCCGATGAATTGACCGGTGATATTTCGGATAACTCTGGTCTTGGACAACACACCACCACCGCGGCTAAATTACTTCACTTACCTGCTGGCGGCGATTTAATTGATTCACCCGGCGTGCGGGAATTTGGCTTGTGGCATATTCCTACCGAGCGCATCACATGGGGCTTTATTGAATTTAGAGATTACCTAGGCGGCTGTAAATTTAGAGACTGTAAGCACTTGAATGACCCAGGCTGCCTATTAAGAGAGGCCGTTGAAGACGGTAAAATTAGCGCTGAGCGCTTTGACAGCTATCACCGAATATTAACGACCATGGAAGAGCAGCGGCCTAGTCATAGTCTGCCTCCAGGCTCGTAGTCGGCTTTTAGCATGCCATCCGTCTGGTTTCGCTGAATCAAGGTGGAACCTATTTTCACTATGAACCACGTGCTTATGCTTTTGCGTAAGCACTCATAACCCTAAAGTTGCTTTAAATACTACGACTTACTATACAATAGCGCTATCTATGCAGTGCGACATTACCTGCATAAAAGAAACGGAGATATTTTGTGTTAGATTGGCTTAAAGTTAATTTGCAATATGTAACCCCCAAGCACTTGCTTTCACGCCTAGTGGGCAAGCTTGCCGAAGCAGAAATGGGTAGCGTTACTACCTTTTTTATTAAGCTTTTTATCAAGCAGTATAACGTTGATATGACAGAAGCTCTGCATGAAGAGCCTGAGCATTACCGAAGCTTTAATAAGTTTTTCACTCGTCCACTTAAGCCTGAAGCACGTACCATTGATGCAAATGACGACGTACTCATCCACGCAGTTGACGGAACAGTGAGCCAGTTTGGTGACATTCATAGCGACAGCATCTTTCAAGCGAAAGGACACAACTTCAGCCTAACCACACTGTTAGGTGGAAAGCCCGATATTGCAGCGCCATTTAAAAACGGTAAGTTCGCGACCATTTATCTTGCGCCGCGCGACTATCACAGAATTCATATGCCTGTTGAGGGCACGCTTACAGATATGCTGTATGTGCCCGGTGAACTCTTCTCGGTAAACCCACTAACTGCGCAAAATATTCCCGGCCTTTTCGCCCGCAATGAACGTGTCGTTGCGCTTTTCGATACGCCTGTGGGAAAAATGGCGATGGTACTTGTTGGCGCAACGATTGTTGCGAGTATTGAGACTGTATGGGCAGGTACTGTTACCCCACCAGCGGGAAAAAACGTTCAACACTGGTCGTATGAAAAAGATAGTGAAGCGGCGGTGAAGCTAGAAAAAGGCGCCGAACTGGGTCGCTTCAAACTAGGGTCTACTATTGTGGTATGTTTCGAAAAAGACATGATTGACTTTGAGGAGCTAGCCCCTGGTATGGTCACCCGTCTTGGTGAGCCTATGGCATTGAAAGTGTCAGCACACGATGACGAAGTAACAGAACAACCTCCCTTAGACACAAAAGATAGTGGATCCGTTTTAGACGACTCAGGCAGTGACGGTAAAAAGGAAACGCCATCAGAGGGCGCCGACAGCTAATCTATGGATGCTGTTAAAAAAAGCCTGATCTCACTTCATTTCACCGTAATCTTACTTGGTGGTACAGCTCTCTTCTCGAGGGTTGTGCCTCTAAGTGCCAGTGATATAACGCTGGTACGTTCAATATTTGCGTGCATCGCGCTGTTTGCGTTTTTAAAGCTGGCAAATAACAAAATAAAGCTTAATTCGAAAAAAGATTACGGCGTCGCGCTAGGTTTAGGTGTACTTATGGCACTGCACTGGGTGACGTATTTTGCTGCGATGCAATTTGCTGGGGTATCCGTGGGCATGATTGCCCTGTTCACGTTTCCGGTAATCACCGTACTCATTGAACCTTTTTTTGAGCGAGTACGTTTAGTATGGCAAGACATCGTATCGACCCTCACCGTCATTGTCGGCGTCTACCTTATTGTGCCAGAAACGTCTCTTGAGAATGATGTGACACTGGGTGTTTTGATTGGCATTGCTTCTGCTGTTCTATATTCGTTTAGAAACCTCATTCATCGCAAGCATTTTAAACACTACAGTGGCGCACAGGCTATGGCATGGCAGACGTTAGTTATCAGTGTTTTAATGTTTCCCGTCGGAAGTGAAGCCATTACTTCTGCTTCAGCTAATTCTTGGTTAATGCTGCTATTATTAGGCACGGTGTTTACTGCCCTTCCCCATGCATTAATTGCAGCAAGCCTTCGACATCTTAGAGCGAAAACCTTTTCTCTTATTGCCTGTATGCAGCCGCTTTATGGCGTTTTTCTAGCCATTATTTTATTAAATGAAAAGCCCGGTTGGAGTGCGTTAATTGGCGGTATATTGATCACGTCTGCGTCAATCTACGAAACACTTAACACCCATAAATTGCACAGCGCTAACGACTCGTAACGCTCTGTTTTTAACGCAAGGATCTCTTCGCCTATGTTAATTTTTGCGCACCGTGGAGCCAGTAAGGCGGCACCTGAAAACTCGGTAAAAGCATTTAACCTTGCCTTTGAACAAAATGCAGACGGCATTGAATTCGATACCTATCAGCACGACAGCGGCATTGTGGTGTTTCACGACAGAACGCTGGCACGCAGGGCCCGAGAACCGGGCTATCTGCTGGACACGCAGTGGGAAACGCTAAGGAAAATGGATATTGGTGAAGGCGAACGCATTCCAACCCTTGCGGAAGCCCTTAACTGTGTTGCAGTTAATAAATGGTGCAATATTGAAATAAAGCACTTACAGGATGTTGATGGCTGGGTACATGAAGTTAAAACTGCTGTACAGCAAAGCGACATTGACACTGAAAAATTACTTATTTCTTCATTTAACCATCACTGGTTACAAGCTATTGCATCACGTTGGTCAGACGTAAAGATTGGAGCCTTGTCTGCCAGTTATGAACTAGACTGCACGGCAAGTGCACGCGCTCTACATGCATATTCCGTGAACATAGCTTTAGATGCTGTTGACAAGGAGTTTGTGCAAACAGCGCAGCAAGAGGGTTTTTACGTATTTGTTTACACTGTTGATGAGCCAAGAGATATGCTAATGCTTAAAGCGTGGGGAGTAGCAGGGATATTCACCAACGTACCCGATATCGCTCGCAAAGTACTCCTTTAATCCTTGTACTTTTAAACACAAAAACGAGCCATTGGCTCGTTTTTTTCTGTCAGCAACCCAGACTACTTACTTAAGTTCGGTGGACAGATGCTCTGAAAAGACGGTGCGCTTGCAGCATTTGCACTGTCTACACAAACGCATATTTACCCAGTGACCCGCTACAATTAACGCCGCACCAATAGCAATGGTAAAGGGCTCGTAGTGATGGCCGAAAATATCTTTGTGCCAGTAGATGGCTCCACCTGTGAAAAGCAGCGCGAGTGGGTAATATTTACCGTGGTAGCGAATAGCGCCGCTAAGCAAGGCAACTGCACCTACGATAAGAGAAAACGTTAAAATTGTTCTTTCAAACCATACTTGCGCAAAAAAACTTGAGCCTATAAGCGGTAGCAGAGGCACCAAAACAGGCAGCGCTAGACAGTGCAGCGCGCACAAACCGGACACCCAGATGCCAAGTTTGTCTAGTTTTGTTGGATTCTCGTCAATTGGAGTCATTACTCTAATTACCACCGTAAAAGAAAATTTGCTCGCGGCATCATCGCCAGATGACGTTATATTATAACAGACTATTTAAAATGCGAAACGTTCACACATTAAATTTTGATCTTAATGAGATTAAAATAGACTAATTAAGTAGCGAAGACGTTGGAGAGACACTTGTAAGAGATGCTGTATGCGCGTGTTTTTCAGCAAATTGTTTAGCCACTTTAGGTGCGTGTGAAAAATAGTCGGCGACAGAGGTTAGCGTAAACCCTTCCTCTTCAAGTGAAGGAAGATGGGTGTTTAAGAAGTCTATCGTTGCAGGATGAGGATGGCCAATAACTACCACGTGCCCGTCTCTTTTAGCAATTCGCTTCATTTGATTAAACTGTTTAAGCAAGAACGTTGGGTCTAACTTGTGATCAAGAAATACCTGCCGACTAGCATTAGGCACTCCTAGTCGCTCTGCAATTTCTTCGCCTTTCGTTAGCACCGTTGTGCGACTGTCGACGAAAAATAAACCTTGGCGCTTTACTTCTTTTAACAGTGCCTCCATCGCCTCATGTTGCCCAGTAAACGCGCTCCCCATATGATTATTAAGTCCCACTGCGTTGGGTAAACTTTTAATCGCTTTACGTACGTTATGCGTTATCGCTCCGGCAAACATATCTGTAGTCAGCCCAAGGGGCCCCATATCCTTACCGTTTTGCGCTTGCATAGGCATATGCAGCATAATCGCTCTGCCTTCTTGATCTGCGCGCCTTGCGATCTCAGAGGCCAATGGAGTCTGTGGGAGAATAGAAAAAGTAACTTCTTTAGGGAGAGAAAAAGCAGCGACATCGGACGGCCTGTACCCCAGGTCATCTAATATTATTATTATGTCTGACTTTGCTTTTACTTGAAGGCTAATTAGCCCGCATAAAACAAAGATTATACAAGGCATTAGCAGACGCAAAAGCATCTAAATTACATCCATTTTTCTTCATTATTATTAAGCGTAAGCGCACAATGTGGGCTGTCACCTATTGCTAGTATTTCTAGAATACCAACAACTGATTCAGTTTCAACTTTGTTTGTGCATAACCGTGCTAATCGAGCCAGGCGCTAGGATTAAGCGCCTTTCCTTTGTGACGGATTTCAAAATAAAGATTGGGGTATTCCTGACCTCCGCTTCGGCCAACAAGCGCAATACGCTCCCCCTGCCTTACATCGTCGCCGGCTTGCTTGAGCAGAGCTTGATTGTGCCCATAAACGCTCATGTAACCTTTACCGTGATCAACAATGGCAACTAATCCGAAGCCTCGAAGCCAGTCGGCGTATAACACCTTACCAGGCGCAATACTATTGACCGGGTCGCCTTCTGCACCATCTATGACAATGCCCTTCCACGACACCTGACCTTGGCGGCGACTTCCAAATAAGTTACGTATTCTTCCGTTCACGGGCGGGGCGAGCTTTCCTTTAAGTTTCGCTAAACCCGCCATCGACACTTCCGCTTCTCTTGCCGCTCTCTCTGCAGCGATTCTCGCTGCTTCAATGGCATCTTTAAGCGCTTTTTCATCGGCTTGCAGTGACGCAATTCGCTGATTTTCTGAAGCTATCGTTTTGTTTATTTTCTTCAGTGTGGTCTTTCTGTCGTCCTGACGGGTTATCAAGACCGCGCGTTGCCCCTCTTGTTCCTCTTTAAGCGCCGCGAGTGACTGCGCCTTCTCATCAAGTTCAGCATTCACTTCTTCCAATCTCGCCACATTCGAGCGGAAGCTTTCTATTTCTTTCTGACGGGCTTTTGCAACGTATTGATAATAGGTAATAACCCGCTCAAATGTGCGAGCATCATCTTGGTAGAATACCATTTTTGCGTAGTCGTAATGCCCTGCCATAAATGCACTTTTAAGCTGGCTGGACAACAAAGATTGCTGTTTTCGGATGGCTGCTTTAAGCGCTTCCTGTTCGCTTTCAAGTGTGGCTTGTTCTTTTTGAACGTTTTTTAACGCTTGGCCGGTTGTCGCCAACGCTTTAGCGACTTTTGCAATTTCAAGCTCTGAAGCTTTAAGCACATTCTCAAGTTCTTGTGCACTGGCCTTATTGTTTTCTAGCACCTGCTGACGGGCGCGAAGTTCAGCCTGAAGTTCAGCTAATTTCTCTTTTTGAGCACTGGCATTACTTACTTGCGCAAAAGCACTACTTCCAATCGGCAGCAAAGTGAGGGCAATAATGCACCCGATGATTGAAAATAATGACCGTGCTGACATAACGTGCGCTTAAAACCTCAACTTATATCAATAATGAACTACCTGGTTTCATCATTGCTGCTAATAACCCAATCCAGTGTATCTGACGACTATCCATAAGCCCAGTGCAATTTATCCGTAATATCAATCATCTAAAGTATTTGACTAAGATGTACTACGCCTTGGACACATCTTACGTGAAGGTAGGCTGGTTTCTCGCCCAGTTTTCTATATACTTTGCACACTTTTCATGGTCTGTAGACAGGGTTAGAGGTAATGGATCAACTAATTGAATTTGCTAGCAACAATTTTATTCTTGCTGGTATTTGGGTTGCACTGATTGCGATGTTGATATTTAGCTACATCAGTGCATGGACATCGCCGGTAAAAGAGTTGAGCACTCACGAAGCAACACTTCTAATTAATAAAGAAGATGCAATAGTGCTAGACACACGCCCTGCGAAAGAGTTTAAGTCTGGTCATATTTTGGGTGCCAGACAAATTAAACCTGAAGAGTTGCGTGAGAAAAACTTTAAGAAACTTGAAAACAGTAAAGACAAACCCATTATCGTAGTATGCGCTATGGGTAATCAGGCTCGTGGTACAGCAAGCGCGATGCAAAAAGATGGCTTCGCTAATGTGAATGTATTAAAAGGCGGAATGAACGCATGGCAAAGCGCCAGCCTTCCCGTTTCTAAATAACAGGTAACCTTTATGAGCAAAGTAGAACTTTACACCAAGGGCCATTGCCCCTATTGCCACCGTGCAAAAGCACTGTTGACGCAAAAAGGTGTAGAATTTATTGAATACTCGATCGATGTTAAGCCTGAGCTGCGCGACGAGATGATCGAGCGCGCTAACGGCGGCTGGACTGTTCCGCAAATTTTCATTGACGATCAGCACGTTGGTGGCTGTGATGATATGATGGCTTTAGAAGCACAAAGCAAACTAAATCCGATGTTGGGTTTAGCGTAAGCGTCAGCGCATACAGCAACGCACTACATTAAATTAAAACGACAATTAAATAGGAAATACCATGGCTGACGAAAATCAGACAAACAACGGCGAAGCAGCAAGCGCACCAGCGCAACAAGGTGCTCAGTTCAATATTCAGCGTATCTACACAAAAGATATTTCTTTTGAGTCTCCAAACGCACCTGCTATTTTCACTAAAGAGTGGAAGCCAGAAATTAAACTAGACATCGACACTAGCACGAACAAGCTAGAAGAAAATGTGTTTGAAGTGGTGCTTTCAGTTACCGTTACAGCAACACTTGGCGAAGAAACAGCGTTCCTTTGTGAAGTTCAGCAAGCAGGTATCTTTGCCATTGGCGAAATGCCAGATCAAAACAAAGCACACACGCTAGGTTCGTTCTGCCCGAACATGCTATTCCCATATGCGCGTGAAGCTATCTCTAATCTGGTTAACCGTGGAACTTTCCCTCCACTTAACCTAGCACCTGTAAACTTTGACGCTATCTTTGCCGCTTACGTACAAAAACGTGCACAGCAAGCGCAAGGCGAAGCGCCAAAAATGGACGCCTAATTAGGTGACCATGAAGGACGTGGACATGAAGTCGAATTCGGTTTCAGAGTCGGTTTCAGTATTGGGGGCGGGGTCTTACGGCACCGCCCTTGCTTTTTGTCTTGCCAGAAATGGCAACCCAACACTGCTTTGGGGCCGTGATGAAAAGCACATTGCTGAAATGGCGGCTAATCGCGAAAACTCGCGATACCTCCCTGGCGCTACGTTTCCCGAAGCGTTAGTTGTAAACGCAGATTTAGAAGACGTTGTTGCCGCCAGCCGAGATATATTGGTTGTGGTTCCAAGCCATGCATTTGCAACCATGCTTCACAGCATAAAACCATTGCTAAAACCGCATCAACGTATTATTTGGGCGACTAAAGGGCTTGAACCTAAAACCGGCCGTTTACTTCGTGATGTAGCGGAGGAAATACTGGGTACTGACTATCCCCTAGCCGTGTTATCAGGACCTACCTTTGCAAAAGAAATGGTAGCAGGATTACCTACCGCCATCTCGCTCTCATCCACTGACGATACCTTAAGTGATGAATTTGCAGCAAAGTTGCATTGTGCAAAGTCGTTCCGCGTTTATAAGAATTCAGACTTTACCGGTGTTCAATTAGGTGGAGCGGTTAAAAACGTTATCGCCATTGGCGCAGGATTAGCCGACGGCCTAGGGTTTGGTGCCAATGCACGTACTGCACTGATTACTCGAGGCTTAGCAGAGCTTACGCGTTTAGGTGTAAAGCTGGGGGCGAATCCAGAAACCTTTATGGGTATGGCCGGCCTTGGCGACCTCGTACTAACTTGTACCGATAATCAATCGCGTAACCGCCGCTTTGGGTTGGCATTAGGCCAAGGCAAGAGTGTCGATGTGGCTATTGAAGAAATTGGTCAGGTGGTTGAGGGTTATCGCAATACTGAAGAAGTACATATTTTGTCAAAGAAAGTAGGCGTGGAAATGCCTATTTGTGAACAAATTTATGCCGTGCTTTATCACGGAAAATCGCCTAAAGATGCAGCGTTAGCCCTGCTAGGACGAGACTTAAAGCAAGAAGCTTAATAAGTAATTGATGGTCTTGGCTAAGCGCTAAAGACCATCACCCTCTTAACGATTCTTTTTCCCTAATTTTTCGCCAGCTTTCAAAGCTGCATTTATCGCCCTTCCCTCACCATTATTATTTTCTTATTGCTATGATAGCTATGCTGATTATGTTTATAACGTTTAGCTTTTTTTACTTTTTTATAGGGTGAATCTACAACCACGTAGCGATTACCATACTTGCGATAATAATGATTATTCGCAACGTAGTAATGATTGTTATCGATAATCTCTACCCTACGCGCACCTGGTAATACATTAACGTACAGTCCAATTTCAGGAACGCGTATGGCTACATCAATAAGAGGGCGAGCAGGTTGGGTATAAAAAAAGCCCCTACACCGGGGCTTCATAAAAACGAATGTCTTCAGGCTGCTTTATCCGTCTTGTGCTATCGCGCTCCGTCGTAACCTAATTGGCGCCAGCTTTCATAAACAAAAACCGACACTGCGTTCGACAGGTTCATACTGCGACTATCTGGCAACATAGGAATGCGAACGCGCTGCTCTGGAGGTAGCGATTGAATGTAATCGTCTGGTAAACCGCGGGTCTCAGGGCCAAAGATTAGCGCGTCGCCTTTTTTATAGGATACATCGCTATGAAACGCTTTTCCCTTCGTCGTACAGGCAAATACGCGGTTTGGCTTTGCATCCTTAAGGTAGGCGTCTAAATTTGCATGCCGCTTAACGTGAGCAAATTCGTGGTAATCTAAGCCGGCACGGCGAACACGCTTATCGTCCCACTCGAACCCTAACGGCTCAATCAGGTGCAGCGTAAATCCACTATTTGCACATAAACGAATGATATTTCCCGTGTTAGGCGGGATCTCTGGCTGATAAAGTACGATATCGAGCATGCCTTTCTACACTACCTTAATAGTTAATCACTCAGCTATTTTATAACGAAACTGAGGTTACCATCACCTTTGACTTTGCTTTTATGGCTAGAAAGCGGCGCTTTCTGTCAAACGAGGTTATTGCTAACGCTAATCATAGGCTAAAAAGTCGAGAATACGTTTAACGGAACGCTCGCGTATCTCGTCAGATTCAGTAAAAAGCTCATGATAAGCACGAGGCACAATTTCAAGCGTTGCATTGGGCATTAGCTGAGCGACACGTCTTTGTCGCTTATTATCAATAATCGCGTCATCATCGGCGCTAAGTACCAGCGAAGGCGTTGTAATCCCTCTTGCACTGTTTTCAATTTTATTCATTGCCTGATGTGCTGCGGCCAGCCATTCAGTGGTTACACCACCAAGCTGAATTTCTTGCTCTTCATCGTACAATTCACGAAACAACGCATACCGCGCTTTACTGTGAGTGAGCTTATTCAATGAAAAAGGAAATGCGATATAGGGTGTTTGACCAAAGAAATAACCCGCATCTTTCTTTGTCATTCTATTTACGGCAAGCCCCGTACGAATTAATCCGTTTGCTAGCCAATTAGGCAAGGAAGGCTTAATGCCAAACATGGGCGATGCAAGGACCGCTTTGGAAAATAGATTGGGCAAGCGCAGTAAAGTAAGCGCACCAATCGCGCCACCCATTGAATGACAAATTAACTGCAGAGGGCCTTGCTGCAACGGCTTAACAATGGTCTCTACAAACGTGACGAAATCATCGACGTAGTCATCAAAGTGCGCTACATAACCGTGCTGAGGATCCCTTGTCATTCTCTCTGACAAGCCTTGACCTCTGTGATCTAAGATAAAAACAGCAAATCCGTTTTGATATAAATCGTAAATAAACTCTTTGTACTTTAGATAAGATTCTATACGCCCCGAACAGATGACTATTGTTGCTCTTGGTGATTCGGGAATGCAATGCGCAAAACGCACAGTGATGTCACCTTTGCCGAGGAAATGGCCCTGAGTAACATTGTCTAACCAAAAAGGATTAATATGCGAGGCAAAGGTGCTTGCTAAGTTATTTTCAGACGTGAGCGTCCAGTTCATAAATCCCCTTTCTACAGTCAAGTTGCGCTCAAATACGGCCAGTAACCACTGTCGTTGCCCTATTCAGCACTTGGGAAAAGACAGGGTAACGCGAAGCCCACCGCGCTCAGCAGGTTCAGCGGTAATACGGCCATGATGCAACTCAACCGCCGCTTTTGCAATGGATAAACCCAAGCCAACGCCACCGGATTCACGTTCCCGAGCAAGGGAGGCGCGGTAGAAGGGAGAAAATATGCGGTCACATTCTTCAACCGTTAGTCCCTCGCCATCGTCTGTAATATGAATGCACCAGTGCTTGTCATCCTCGCTAAATGAAATATGCGTAATAAATTTACTGTGCCTAATAGCGTTGCGTAGAACATTCTCTACTGCACGGCAAAGCATCATACTGTCGATGAGTACGATCGTTTTGGGAATATCGTCTATTTGCAATTGCTTGTTCTTGTTCGCCGCTTCAAAGTGAGCATCGGTAAAGACATCGTTTAGCACTAGGGTCAATGCTTGTCGTTGCATTGTCGCCTCTCCAGATTCTGCGCGGCTTAACGTAAGTAGCTGCGCCACCAGCGCTTCCATTCGATCAGCTTCTCGCTCAACGCGGGACAGCGTCTCTGGGTCTACATTTTGCTGATGAGCCAGGCCAAGCGCCATTTGCAGTCGGGCAAGTGGCGAGCGTAGCTCGTGAGACACATCTGCTAACAGGCGCTTTTGCGCTCCCCACATCGACTCTAGCTGTTCTGCCATCTTATTAAAATCACGAGCAAGTTGCCCAAGTTCATCTTGACGCTTCTCAGCTCCTTCAACCCGCGTTCGCCAATCTCCGCCCGCTAAACGCTTTGCTGAGCCTTGAATATGCAATATGGGCGTGGTGAGCGATTTAGCAAATAACCAGCTTAAAAGGATGGTGGTAATAAGGGCGATGGTCAAAAAGAGTAATATCGGAGGGGTTCTCTTTTCCGGCATATCTAGCTTTGCTGAGAAAAGCGCAAAGCGTTTGCCCTCTCGCTCAAAAAATAATGGGCCTATAATTTTAAATGCGCCTCGCTTAACCGCAATGGGTGACGTTTGATTTACCAGGCGCAGTAAGTCAGCTACATCGTTGTCTCGCAGCGGTGGGCCACCAGCTGATGTTAAGCTGTTATCTTGGACGTTTACGGCAATCAACCGTCCTCTTACACCCCGAGAACTCCGCTCGAGCGCTTCCTCTAATGGCATTTTTTGCAATCGGTCACGCTGCATGCGTTCAATTGCTTGGTTTAAGTCAGCCACTTCACGGGGCTTCATCTGCACCACTTGCAGGTCTTCAAAAAACAGGCGGCTTCCCCATATTGCCAGAAGAGCCGTAACAATAAAGGTTGCCCAAAACCAAAGAAAAATGCGCCCCATAATGGCACGCGTTGGAATTATACTGCGTAATATTTTTACCATTAATGGGTTCCAGTAATTAACATATACCCTACGCCCCGGATGGTTTTAATTTTTTCATCAACGGCTACTGCACTCATTTTCTTACGCAGGTTGCTAACGTGCATATCGATACTGCGGTCAAACGCTTGAAGCGGTTTGCCCAGTATCTTTAAGCTTATTTCTTCTTTGGTCACTCGCTGTGCAGCATGCAGCATGAGCAAACGCAAGATCAAAAACTCAGTAGTAGTAAGTGTAAGTTCAACATCATCGACCTTGGCAAGCTGACTACTTGGACTTAAAAAGATCCCATTTACAAACAAATCCTGCTCAACGGCTCCCCCCGTTGCTGAGAGGATGTGTCGACGAACAATGGCCTTGATACGGGCCACTAATTCCCTGTGGTTAAATGGCTTAGGCAAATAATCATCTGCGCCCATTTCAAGACCTAAAATGCGGTCGTAGTCATCGCCTCGTGCCGTAAGCATAAGTACAGGCGTACTGTGGCTTGCCCGCAACTTTTTTAAGACATCGAAGCCGTCCATTTTCGGCATCATTACATCAAGCAAAATCAGGTCGTAATGACGCCCTGAGATAGCCTCCGACAAGCCTTCTTCTCCATCGTTTTTCACCTGAACCTTATAGCCCATACCGGACAAGTACGCCGAAAGCATTTCTGTAAGTTCAAGGTCATCATCTATAACTAAAACTGACTGCAAGTGAAAATCTGAACTCATGGTATTAAACTCTTTTGCTGCAAGATTCATGAAAGTGCCTGTAAACGAAATAAACTTCAACTCACGCTTGAAGCGAAGCTTTCAAACATTGCCGAAAGCGACAGTCAAACGCATACTATAACTTTTCAGACCTTTACAATTACAAAACGGCATCACCTTTACATAAGCTTTACAGTACGTTGACAGCTTTCCTTGTTGAGAAAGCTACTATTATCGTGTCCTAACAAAAAGGAGACGACAATGAAAAAGGTATTAATTGCTAGTGTTGCTGTAGCGGCGATTAGCTTAAGCGGCCTTACGTTGGCTCAGCCCGCGGGCCCTGGTATGCGTCACCACGAACCGGTTAAAGAAATGGTTAAACACCTTCGCGGCATAGGCTTGAGCGACTTGCAGCGTGAAGAAATAAAAACTCTGGTTAGCGCGTTTAAAGAGGCCAACCCTCGACCTGTGCGGGGAAGTGTTGACAAGCCCGATTTTGATTTTGAGACCGCCTCTGAAACCCAAATCAGTACATTTATACAAACTCAATTTGAAGCGCGTGAGACTCAACATTTTGCTCTTGCACAACTTCGCCATGACATTTTCAACGTGCTAACTGAAGAGCAGCAAGCAAAAGTTTTAGCTCGAGAAGCAAAGAGAGAAGCTAAAAAAGAAAACCGTCGCAATGCATCTGAAGAGAAAAAAGCGCAATTTGCGAAACGTTTAGACAGAGAAGGTAAAGATAAAAAATTCTCTCATCACAACCGTAAAGGCCATGTACATAAGCGCGATGGCGTGCCATTCGAAGGCATTGAGCTAAGTGATACACAGCAAGAGAGTCTTAGTGCACTTCGGGAGTCTTTTAAAGACACCGCCGAAGCAAACAGACTAATCATGCGTAGCTTTAAAGATGCACAGCGCGAATTAATTCGTAGCTCGTCATTCTCGCAAGCGTCTTGGGAAGCGCTTGTTACGAAATATAAGGACGACATTGTTAGCGCTGGTGGAGAGAAAGCCAAACATCGTCAAGCCATGTTTGCCTTACTTACCGATGAGCAAAAAACGGAACTAAAAACACAGCGTGAAGATGAGCGTAAACTACGGGATATATTTAGATAAGACCTACCTGTGTCTTTGACTGATTACCCACTATAAAAGTGCTGGCCTAGGCCAGCCTTTTTTGTTTCATCTAATAAATCTGCATGTCCGTTCAGACAAACTCTACTGACCTTAAAAGGCGTATTAAAAGTTCGGCTTAACCGGTTTGTAGTCTGGCGATAAGAATAATGGCGACGTTATTACTAAGTCTGCCGTCGCTGGCGTACAGGCTACAGGCACATTCCAGACCGAGCACAATCGCAGCAGCGCTTTAACATCCGGATCATGTGGCGCTGGATTTAGTGGGTCCCAAAAAAAGAAAAGTGCATCAAGTTTATTTTCAGCGATGAGTGCCCCTATTTGCTGGTCGCCACCAAGCGGGCCACTTTTATACCGAGTGACATCAAGTCCGGTTTCGCTGGCAACGAGGCCGCCGGTCGTTCCTGTTCCCACTAAATTGCATTGTTCAAGTACGTTAATGTGTTGCTTGACCCATGCTAACAACTCAGGTTTTTTATGATCGTGCGCAACAAGCGCCAAGGTAAGTTTGCCCATTTGATTTTCCGGTTATTCCAAAACGTATTCACAGCCGAGTGTAGGTTGTCATCCACTCGTTAGACACTTCAAGATAGCTCAATGTACTAATTAAAAGACCACGCCAACAGGCAAGCTGTTCATGTACGTCATGGTTATGCGACAACGTATATAAATATTCAGTTCTCTTGCTCGCGTTGTCAACTGACTGTAACAACTATAAATGTACTATTACTTAATTCGTTACCAGCGAACTGCGCAAAACACCAAAAAGAAATATTTATACATTTTTATTGAATAAAAATTCAATAACGTTAGAATAGTCGACGGTTAAAGCATCCAACCCACTTATTTCGGGTTGTAACATGATAGGAATTGATGATGGCACAACCAACTCACGTTGTTGGTTCAACCACTAGCAACGACAAAGAGTTTACCTCTCCCCTGGCTGGCTACACCTTGCATAGCGCACGACGATGCGTGTGCACTCCTATGCGCATTCTGTAGCACACTTTTTACCTTTGTAATGTGGTCGCGGTTAGGCAAGGATTTACGCCCAACCAGTTTACAAAGGTAAAAAGTGATTTTTTTCTCCTTTTATTGAATTTTAAATTATGTACAACGTTTCAATTATTGGTGCCAGTGGTTACACAGGGGCACAACTTGTTCAGTTGGTGAATCAACATCCTACGTTAGAACTAGCGGGCACCTACGTGTCTGAAAATAGCAATGACGCTGGTAAAGATATTGCAGAGTTACATGGCAACTTGGCTCACGTGAACGCTACGCTTACCCCTATTTCAGAAGCTGCATTAAAAGAGATGGCGGATAACGTTGATTTTATCTTCTTAGCCACGCCCCACGAGGCCAGCCACGACTGGATGCCAGTGTTGTCTTCAGGTAAAGCCAAAGTACTCGATTTATCCGGCGCATTCAGGCTAAAAGACACCCAAGTTTTCGAACAGTTTTATGGCTTTTCCCATACGCAAGAACAAAGCCTAGCTCAGGCTGTTTATGGTCTTGCCGAATGGCACGAAGCCCAAATTGCCGGTGCCGATGTTATTGCTGTGCCGGGTTGCTACCCCACTGCGAGCCTTAGCGCACTTAAGCCTCTTGCTCACCATAATTTACTGGATGAAAGCGTACGCCCTGTGATCAACGCCGTATCTGGTGTATCCGGTGCAGGCAGAAAAGCTAGCCTTACCACCAGTTTTTTCGAAGTAAGCCTGCAAGCATATGGCGTGCTAGGCCACCGTCATACGCCTGAAATAGAAGCATATTTAGGCACACCGGTTATCTTTACGCCGCACTTAGGAAACTTCAAAAGAGGAATATTGGCGACGGTGACGGTTAAAGTTAAAGCTGGTACCACCAGCACCCAACTTGAACAAGCGTACACTGACGCCTATGCTGATAAACCCATTGTGCGGTTGCGCAAGAGTTTTCCAAAAATTGACGATGTTGCCCACACCCCATTTGTCGATCTTCACTGGAAGTTAGACGAGGCATCTGGGTATGCAGTGGTAACAGCGGCCATAGACAACGTGATGAAGGGCGCGGCCTCGCAGGCTATACAGTGCCTGAATATAATGACGAAACAACCAGTAGAAACAGGGTTAGTACTATGAGTGTTTCACCTATTGTAATTAAAGTTGGTGGTGCATTACTTGACGATGCAGCGGCAATGACGCGCTTATTTTTAAGCGTAAAAGAAGTTCAAACCATACGCCCCGTTGTTGTGGTGCACGGCGGCGGCCCGTTAGTGGAAACCCTAATGGCAAGCCTAGGCCTTCAAAGTACAAAAATTGATGGCCTTCGCGTTACGCCCGATGAGCACATGCCTTATATTTGCGGCGCACTTGCAGGCTCTGCGAATAAACAGCTTTGTGCAGCGGCACTTGCCACGGGTATTACTCCAGTTGGTTTATCTTTGCTTGATGGAAATATGGTGGTATGCGAGCCACTTGCTGACCAATATGGCGCCGTGGGCGTGCCTTCGACAGCTGATGCATCTTTTTTAAAAAATGTACTAGCACAGTCAACACTTCCGGTGATCAGCTCTATTGGCTCAAGCCCACAAGGTAGATTACTGAATGTAAATGCCGATCAAGCAGCTACGGTTATCGCTGAACTTCTTAGCGCGGAACTTTTATTACTTTCCAATGTTGAAGGTGTACTTGACGGTGACAAATCGCTAATTAGCGAACTTAACGCTGCAAGTATTTCAAAGTACGCAGATGAAGGCGTTATCACTGACGGAATGAAAGTAAAAGTAGATGCGGCACTTGCGTCTGCTGAAAGCCTAGACCGCGCGGTTTACATCGCAAGCTGGGCAGCTGATATCAACGACATTTTAAATAAGAAAACGGGCACACAAATTCTGCCCGCAGCGCTGGCAAACACTGAGTCCACAAACGCTGCTCTAACAAAAGGCAATGCCGGAGAAGTACAATGAAACAGGACCTACTCACCTTTGCAAATTGGACACCCGACGCAATGAAAAACTTGCTGCAATTGGCTGTAGAAATTAAACAAGCCCCAGCAAGTTACAGCAACGTGCTAGCGGGGAAATCAATTGTTGCCCTGTTTGAAAAACCGTCTTTGCGAACACGCGTTAGTTTTGATATTGGTATCAACAAGCTTGGCGGCCATATGGTGTATTTAGATGTGCAGTCGGGTAACTTAGCAGGTCGTGAAGATGCAGTAGACACCGCTGCTAACCTTGCGTGCTGGGCCGACGCTATCGTGGCTCGCGTATTTTCTCACGAAACGCTAGAAACCTTTTCAAAAGCGGCGAAAGTGCCGGTTATTAACGCGCTGTGCGATAAATACCATCCGTGCCAAGGCCTTGCTGACTACCTTACTATGTTTGAACGCTTCGGCAAAACTGAAGGTCTTACCATGGCCTATGTAGGCGACGGTAACAACGTGACTCACTCTCTGTTAATCGTTGGTGCCCTACTGGGGTGTAATCAAGTAGTGGTGACTCCAGAAGGTCATGAAGCGTCGCCTGAAATTGTAGCGCAGGCAAAAGCGATTGCCGAAAAGACCGGTGTATCGATTGTTGAAAGCACGGACCTTAGCGCCGCTAACGGTGCGGACGTTATTTATGCCGATACGTGGCTTTCAATGGGTGATGACACACCACTTGAAGTGATCAAAGAAAAATTCATGCCTTACCAGGTAAATGAAGCGCTGATGGAAGCAACCGGTGCTAGCTATGTTATGCACTGCCAGCCTGCCCATCGCGACCTAGAAATTACAGGTTCGTTAATTGATAGCGATAAGTCGCTATTAATGCAGCAAGCCGAAAATAGAATGCATGGCCAAAACGCCATCCTTACTCAATTACTTAATGCCTAAAAAGGCACCTAAGAGGTTTACTTAGATGCAAAACGTTAAAAAAATCGTACTGGCCTATTCAGGCGGGCTTGATACCTCAGCCATCATTCCATGGCTTAAAGAAAACTATGGTTGTGAAGTTGTCGCATTCGCGGCAGATGTAGGCCAAGGTGATGAAGAGCTAGAAGGCCTTCACGAGAAAGCTATCGCGTCTGGCGCAAGCGAATGCCACATTGTTGATTTGAAAGAAGAGTTTGTAAGCGAATATATCTTCCCAACTATTACTACAGGTGCAGTTTACGAAGGTGAATACCTACTGGGTACGTCAATGGCACGCCCGGTCATCGCTAAAGCGCAAGTTGAGATTGCGCGCAAAGTAGGTGCCGACGCACTATGCCACGGCTGTACAGGTAAAGGTAACGACCAGGTTCGTTTTGAAAGCACTTTTGCCGCCCTTGCTCCAGATCTTACCGTTATCGCGCCTTGGCGTGAGTGGGATATGGTAAGCCGCGAAGACTTACTTGCATACCTAGCTGAGCGCAATATTGCGACAACAGCGTCAGCGACAAAGATTTACAGCCGTGATGCAAACGCATGGCACATTTCACACGAGGGTGGCGAGCTTGAAGATCCATGGCAAGAGCCTACCAAGCAAGTGTGGACGCTAACGGTAGATCCAGAAGATGCGCCAGATACACCTGAGCGCGTAACCCTGTCTTTTGACGAAGGTAAACTGACTCATGTTAATGGTGAGGCACTATCGCCTTATCAAGCTCTTGTTAAGCTCAATACAGTAGCAGCAGCCCACGGTGTAGGCCGTATCGACATTGTTGAAAACCGTCTTGTAGGCATGAAGTCTCGCGGCTGTTATGAAACGCCAGGAGGCACCGTACTGCTAAAAGCCTATAAAGCGCTTGAAACCATGGTGCTAGACAAAGCAGCACTTAAGTACCGTGAGCAAATTGGTCTTGAGTTTTCGCACGTTATGTACGATGGCCGTTGGTTTACGGCTCTTAACGATGCATTACTTGCAGGTGCTGCGTCTTTTGCCAAGAAAGTCACGGGCGATATCGTGGTTAAGCTTTACAAAGGCCAAGCTACGGTTACACAACGCCGCTCACCTAACAGCCTTTACTCTGAAGACTTTGCTACCTTTGGTGCTGATGATGTTTACGACCAGAAGCATGCTGAAGGCTTTATCCGCCTATTCAGCCTTTCAAGTCGTATTGAAGCACTAAAAAAACAAGGTTAGTCGCATACCGTGCGTAACTCTACCTAGTTACGCGCGGATAGCGATGGCATTAAACAGCATTTAAGGAGCATCACATGGCGTTGTGGGGTGGCCGGTTTGAATCCGGTGCAAGTAGTATGTTTAAACAGGTTAACGACTCGCTGCCGTTTGACCAGGTTATGGCAAGCCAAGATATTCAAGGCTCTATCAGCTGGTCACGTGCGCTGCAAAAAGCAGGCGTACTGTCCGTTGACGAGCAAGCCCAGCTTGAGTCCGCATTGAGCGAGTTAAAAGCGAAAGCTGATTCAGGTGAATTAGACTTTAACGCATCGAGCGAAGAAGACATTCACAGTTTTGTTGAAGCCGCGCTTATTGAAAAGCTTGGTGACATTGGTCGTAAGCTTCATACCGGGCGTAGTCGAAACGATCAGGTTGCTACCGACTTTCGCCTGTGGGTACGTGAACATATTGCCTCACTTCGCACTGATGTTTTGGGTGTAATAAAGTCGCTTCTTAATGCCGCCAGCCGTCATCAAGAAGCCATTATTCCAGGTTACACGCACTTACAGCGTGCACAGCCTATTCACTTTGCACACTGGTGCTTGGCTTACGTTGAAATGCTAAAGCGTGACTTGAGTCGTTTAGACGACTTAAAAGTACGCATGAACCAGTGCCCCTTAGGCTCTGGCGCATTGGCAGGCACGACTTTCCCTGTAGACCGTCATGCCATTGCTGAAGAACTGGGCTTTGACTCTCCATGCCTTAACAGCCTAGACGCTGTGTCGGACAGAGATTTTGTGCTAGAGCTTTTATTTGTAGCCAGCACCAGCATGATGCACTTGTCACGTCTTGCCGAAGATATGATTTTTTATAACTCTGGCGAAGCAGGATTCTTACAGCTTGGCGATAGCGTAACCTCTGGTTCATCGCTTATGCCGCAGAAGAAAAACCCTGATGCACTAGAGTTAATGCGCGGCAAATGTGGTCGTGTGTTTGGTTCTTTGCAGGCACTATTGGTTACCATGAAAGGCCTTCCTCTTGCGTACAACAAAGACATGCAAGAAGACAAAGAGGGCGCTATTGATACGGTAAATCAGTGGCACATTTGTTTATGCATTGCCAGCGAAGTGCTTGACTCACTGCAGCTAAACGAAGAACGCTGCCGCGTTGCGGCAACCCAAGGTTTTTCTAATGCAACCGAGCTTGCAGATTACCTGGTTGGTAAAGGTGTACCGTTTAGAACAGGCCACGATATTGCAGGGCGCGTTGTACTTCAGGCCATCGACAAAGGCTGTGCCATTGAAGATTTGCCATTAAGCGACATGCAGGCGATTTGCGACAAAATTGAAGACGACGTATACCCAGTACTACAGCTAGAGTACGGCGTTAATCAACGCAATATCTTAGGCGGTACCAGCAAAGAAACGGTGACAAAAGCACTGTATCAAGAGCTGGAAGACTTGGACAAGCAAGGATAGCGACAAGGAACTGCTTAGATGGTATTAGCGCATCACGACGGCATAAAACTGTTTCGCAGTTCACTGCCCTATATTAATGCTCACCAGGGAAAGACTTTCGTTTTGATGTTCGGTGGCGAAGCCATTGAACATCCTAATTTCCCTAATATTATTCACGACATTGCCCTGCTTAACAGCTTAGGCGTGCGCGTAGTTGTAGTACACGGTGCCCGCCCGCAAATAGATCAGCGTGTTGCCCTACGCAATATTGAAGGTCGCTTTGACAGCGGCGTGCGCATTACCGACAAGCAAACCCTAGAGTGCGTAAAAGATGCCGCCGGTTCAGTTCGCTCTCAGGTTGAAGCCTTGCTTACTATGGGCTTGCCTAACTCACCTATGCATGGCTCGCAAATACGCGTGTGCTCGGGGAACTTGGTGGTTGCTAAGCCGATGGGCGTGCGAGGCGGTGTTGATTTTGAAAACACCGGTTTAGTGCGCCGCATCGATACCACGGGCATTAATGATCACCTAAACGATGGCTCTATTGTGCTGCTATCGCCTATGGGCTATTCATCAACGGGGGAAGTGTTTAACCTGTCACATGAAGATGTAGCCACACAGGCGGCTATTGCCCTTAAAGCTGACAAGCTTATCGTGTTTTCAAACTTCGATGGCATATACAATCGCGAAGGTCGATTGCTTCGCACCATTGAACGTCCTCAGTTAGAGCAACTGATCATGGCGGGAGACATCACCACCGAAGATACCGTACTGAGCGCCCTTACCACCAGCGTTGCAGCTGGCGTGCCCCGCGCCCACTGTATCAGCTATGAAAAAGACGGCGCATTGCTGCAAGAGTTGTTCACGCGTGACGGTACCGGCTCTTTGGTAATGGAACACCACTACGAACAATTACGTGCAGCTACTATCGAAGATGTGGGCGGTATCTTAAAGCTGATAAAACCGCTAGAGGAAAGCGGTGTGTTAGTTAAGCGCTCTAGAGAGCGTTTAGAGAACGAAATCAACCAGTTTATCGTTATAGTGCGAGACGGCATGATCATCGCGTGCGCAGCTTTGTATTTATATCCTGAAGACGGCTGTGCCGAATTAGCTTGTGTGGCTACCCACCAAGACTATCGCGGCAAAAACCGTGGCGAACGGATTTTAGATGAAGTGCGAGCCCGTGCTAAAGAAGCAGGTATTGAGCGTATTTTTGTACTTACAACCGTTACTGCCCATTGGTTTTTAGAGCAAGGCTTTGAGCCTGCTGACATCAGCGCGTTGCCGGCGGTGAAAAAAGAGCTGTATAACTTCCAGCGGAACTCGAAAGTATTCACGCTACCTGTTTAAGACATTACTTTTTAAATCGCGAATGCTATGGCTTATCTATCCCAGCTAAGCTTTAGCATTTGCGTACCAACAACTTATCTACTTGCCATTTCTTAGCCATTATCATTAGTAAAATAAACAATCGGCATCACTACGACACAATTCAGATACCTTCTAAGTGGCTTCTCGCCAACGACGATGACATTGCTAATATTCGTAACTTTCACGATATGCTCAGCGTGTTCCCTAATATGGACGCTGAAATTGAAGAGCTTGAACCAAAAGCACTAAACGTAAATGAGATAGGCCATATGAAATTCTTTTCCAGAAAGTGTCTGCACTTGTGGCCCAAAGTAACAGACTATTTTAAGCGCTACATGTAGGCAGGCTTTCCTGAGTTTGCGCAAAAAAACAGAGCGATAAAAATGTAGAGACGGTTGCGCAACTCGTGAATTCTTAATCTATAGTTATAACTGCGTTATAGGCCATAACTTCTACTCGATAAAATAATATGAATAACAAAGAAAAAATACTGCAGGCGGCATCTGAACTCTTTAGCGAGGAGGGGTACGATGCTTTGAGCGTGCGCAACATTGCGAAGCACGCCAATTTATCAACCATTGGCATTTACAGTCACTTTAAGGGCAAACAGGGTATTCTTAACGCTTTGTGTCAACAAGCTTGCGAAGTGCTAACCCAAAGCATTCTGCGTGCTAATGGAAATACGGCATCAGATAAGGTCCTTGATGCCTGCGAGAATATATTAAACTACGCCGAGTCTAATACGGCACACTATCAGTTAATATTTGGCGGCAGTACCTCATTTTTTTCGATGACCGAAGAGACGATGACAGCCAAATCAACATTAATCGAAGCAATAGCAGGGGTATGCAAAACGCTTCCCAAAAACCAGGTATCAAGTGACAAAGCCGTGACAATCGCAACACAAGTCATGGCCTTAACTCATGGTTATATTCAGTTTTTTCAAAGCAATCACTCACCAGAGATTACTCAGACCAATTGGAAAGATAAAGCACTCCAAGCTGCACGGCTTCATGTTTACGCAATAGTTGCTACCCAATAGCATATTGCGAAGATTGCAGTTATAGGCATGAAACCTGTAACCACACCGTGCATTTAGCTAGAACTTAGCTAAAACAGCGAGGGGCAGAGTAGTTTTCCCAAAAATTACTCTGACCCCATTTGCTTTATCTACTGGCTACCGCCTTTCTGACACGAGCGCCATAGTCACTATCCGCCAAATCGTATTGCACCAACATGGCTTCTTGTGCGTCCTTAGTAGCTTGGCTTAGTCGCTGAACGAACATTTACTTACTCAAAAAAGCAACACCATTACTTTTTTGCAATTTAAGTCTGATAAATGTCCGCATACGTAAGAGACTGACAAAAGCTCTGCCAATAAGATAACGATGACTAAGCCGCTGATTTATATAACCGGGGCCGTGATGCTATGTATTATCGCCATAGCATCGTGGAATACCTTTACTTTTTTAATGCAAATTAGTGATAAAAATCATGAGCTAACTTTTATGGGCAGTTCTGGTTGGCAGTGGCACGACAAAAAACTGGGTATTCAAATTAAACGGGTAGAAGCTCAGTTACCCGCGTTAAGAAAAGTGTCAGAGAATAAAGAATATGCATCTCTTGTAACCATTACGGAGAATGGAAACTATCGTGGCTTTGTATTTTTTAACGAGGCATGTGAGGAAGGTTCAATCGTTTCTGAACGACTCACCTATAATCAAGCAGAGCAACCTAAGCTTGAAGTGTTACATTGCCTTCACGGTAAACTGGTGTATATGAAAACGTGGACGTCTGTACCTGCCATAAAATGGCAGGGCCGTGTGGGCAACTTTGAATTTGATGAAGATTTGAACGAATGGGATTTCACCCCACTCCAACAAGCATACTTAAAAAGTGTGGCAGAGCTTATCTGAAAATTGGGGTCAGAGTACTTTTCGTCGATGCCCTTTTTAGGCATTGTGATGCTAAGAAGATGATTAACATAACCAAAGTACACTGACCCCATTATTTAGGTGTTGGCGAGCGCGTTGTCGATATCTTTGGGGCTGTGGCGGTTTTCTAACTGGCCATCATCGCCCCAAGTCTTGTTAACAATACGGCCACGCTTTACTCCTTCGCGCTGCTCTAGCTGCTTAGCCCAGCGAACTAAATTAGTATACTCATGCACCTGAAGAAACTTGGCTGCATCGTATAAGTTCCCCAGTACGAGGTTGCCGTACCATGGCCAGATCGCTATATCAGCAATGCTGTATTCGCTGCCTGCCATGAACTCATTGTTCGCTAAGTGTTTGTCTAGCACATCGAGTTGACGCTTGGTTTCCATAGTAAAGCGATTGATTGGGTATTCCATTGGATAAGGCGCATAGCTATAAAAGTGGCCGAACCCCCCGCCTAGGTATGGCGCTGAGCCCACCTGCCAAAATAGCCAGTTAAAGCATTCTGCTTTCGCGTGGGCGTCTTGCGGAATAAATTTTCCGAATTTTTCTGCCAGGTAGACCAAGATTGAACCTGACTCGAACAGCTTGGTTTCTGGCGACGTTGTTGTGTCGACCATCGCAGGGATCTTGCTGTTTGGGTTCACGTCCACAAACCCAGAGGAAAACTGATCGCCCTCGCCAATGTTTATTAGCCACGCATCGTATTCTGCTTCGCTGACACCGGCAGCCAACAGTTCTTCAAGCATAATAGTCACTTTCTGCCCGTTAGGTGTAGCTAACGAGTATAGCTGTAAACCATGTTCGCCAGTGGATCGCGCTTTTTCGTGGGTCGAACCTGACACGGGGCGGTTGATACTGGCCCACTTGTTGCCATCATCTTCAGCCTGCGTCCAAACGTCAGGTGGTATGTAGTTACTTTCTGTCGACATAGCGATTCCCTTAAATGATTTTTAGGTGAAGGAGACATACTTCATATCTATAGAGAACGGCTTTTAAAGGCGTATGGCTCACTATGTCGACTAATAAACAGCACTGCGCGATTACTGACATAAAAAAGCCGCGCTATGCAATAAAACAGAGCGCGGCTTTGTGAATAAAAGGCGAGCAGTCCTTTGCCCGCAAACTGGTACTATTCGATAGTTACCGTAGTAGTGTCACCTGCTACAACAGTGGTGGTATCGATAGTTTGTAAAAAGAAACCGTCCTCTTCATCTTCATCCGTTTCCGGCTCGTCAAACAAAGCTACACATGAAAAGGCGAGTGAATAATCGCCTTGAGGCATGAAGCCCGCGGTAAAATTGAATGTTTCATCAGACTCGTCGTAGGTTACAGGCACCACAGTAAAAGGGCGTAACTCGGTATCATCGACACCGACCTCTGCGTCGTCACCAAGAGTATCGAGAACATTTTGCTCACCTTCATAAATGTAAACCGCATTACCAGAAAACATGTCAGATTTAACAGCACACTTTTCGTCCATCACTAGCGTACTATCTACCGTGCCGTTAAGCGTTCCAACATCGTCGTTTAACACTAGACGAACACCACGGGGTTTTGACATGATGACTTCTTGCCCTACTGGGTCGACTAAACTTTTTCTTAAATCGAACTCAACAGTATAGGCTGCGTCAAAGTTAGGCTGTGCAGTGAAACCGTCTAGCTTCAGCTCGCCACTTGGCACGCGAATAGGATATGTGCCTTCGTTAGTCACGATGTACGACTCGTCAGTGACGCTAAGGCGTAGTTGGTTGTAGTCACCTATCGGTATTTCAGTATCTTCAACAATCACTTCAAATTGTTCGCCAGGCAAAGACAGTAAGTCAATGCTTCGAGGATCACCGTTCTCATCTTCAACAGAAAACGTGATTGGTGAATCGTTACCAATTAATTCAACCTCATCGAAATACACTACCACTTCACTGGCGTTATCAACTGGGGCATCTGAAACCGAAAGAGAAAAAGTACTGGTAGTTGGTGTGGGCTGGTCGTCTACGCTATCACCAGAACCGCCACAAGCACTTAGTGTAGCAAGTGCGGCCATAACCATTGATGTTGAGAAGGAGCGCTTAAGAGCTCGTGAGTACAATGAATTAAATTGAGTTTTTGTTTTTTTCATTTATAACACCTACTTTTTCTTTTATATGCCAAGGGTAGTTATCAATGTTTATGCCAAAACAAAATAAGCATTATTTTTCATATATTTAGAACTAAAAAACCCATATTAACGATAGGGTAAAAATAGGAAATGTTGCGCATAAGCAACACCTTTTTACATAAAACAGGTTTGAATAAACTGAGATGCCGACATCAGAACAAGGGGCAAGGGGCAAGGGGCAAGGCTATTGTGAATAAATTATCTCAAATCGAGTATAAGGTTGACTTCTATGCCCACAAAAAAAGCAGGCAAGGCCTGCTTTTTTAAAACGTCAGCGTTAGTTAAATGCTAACCCGTTTATAAGGGCGGTATTCAGCTTTCCAGAAGTTTCGCTCTATACTTTCAAGCAAAGCGTCATCCGACATCTCAAGGGCAAGCCCCTGCTCCATCGCTACCCTACCCACTTCAAAGGCAATCTCGCGACTTATTTGAGCTATTGCAGATAGCGGCGGCAATAACGAACCTTGCCCCGTGTTGACTAATGGAGACGCTAAAGCAAGCGCGTTACTTGCAGCCATTAACATTTCGTCGCTAATTAGTTTGGCTTTAGAGGCAACAACGCCAAGACCAATACCGGGGAAAATGTACGAGTTGTTGCATTGTGCAATCGGGTAAATTTCACCTTTATACTCAACAGGTTTAAATGGGCTACCCGTTGCGATAATAACTTCACCGTCGGTCCATTCAATAACCTGCTCTGGTCTTGCCTCAACTTGGCGAGACGGGTTACTCAGTGGGAATATGATTGGTAACTCACATCCTTGCTTCATGGCGCGGATCACTTGCTCAGTAAACAAACCAGGCTGACCTGAAACGCCAATCAGTACGTCTGGCTGCGCGCAGTGCATCACGTCAAGTAGTGATGCGTAATCACCACTGAATGTCCAATCAGCTAAGTCTGCATTTTTTTGCTGAAGCTTTTGTTGGAAGTCACGTAAACCTTCCATACCTTCAGTGACTAAGCCGAAACGGTCAATCATAAACACTTGCTTACGCGCTTGCTCGTCGGTAAGGCCTTCAAAGACCATTTGTTGAATAAGCATTTCAGCAATACCACAGCCTGCTGAGCCCGCGCCTACAAATACAATCTTCATGTCGCTAAGCTTTTGCTGCTTAGTTTTACATGCCGCGAGTATAGTGCCGAGCGTAACTGCAGCAGTACCTTGAATATCGTCGTTAAAGCAGCACACATCGTTTCGGTAGCGATTAAGTAACGGCATCGCATTGGGCTGCGCGAAGTCTTCAAACTGAATCATCACATCTGGCCAGCGTCGTTTCACAGCATTAATGAACATATCTACAAATTCATCGTATTCTTCTTGCCCAATACGAGGGTGACGCGCGCCCATATACATAGGGTCGTTTAACAGTTTCTCGTTATTGGTGCCGACGTCTAGCATAACGGGTAGCGTGTAAGCAGGGCTAATTCCGCCACATGCGGTATAGAGCGACAGTTTACCGATAGGGATCCCCATACCGCCAATACCCTGGTCTCCCAACCCAAGAATACGCTCACCGTCAGTCACAACAATCACTTTTACTTTGCGTTTTGTGGCATTGCGAACAATGTCGTCTAGCTGATGACGCTCTTCATATGACACAAACAATCCACGGGAGCTACGGTAGATATCAGAAAACTGTTCACATGCATCTCCTACCGTTGGGGTGTAAATAATGGGCATCATCTCATCGATATGCTTTTGAATGAGACGATAGAACAAGGTTTCGTTGTTGTCTTGAATAGCTCGAAGGTAAATATGCTTATTTAACGCTTCGTCGAAGCTGCTATATTGCATATACGCTCGTTCAACTTGTTCCTCAATGGTTTCATATCGAGGCGGCACCAGACCGGTTAGGTTGAACGCCGCTCGCTCGCGGGCGGTAAAGGCACTGCCTTTATTCAGTAGGGGCGTTTCTAGCAATGAAGGGCCAGCGTGAGGGATATATAGATATCGTTGTGAGTCTTCTGACATTGTTTTTCCGAAAATGTGTTCAGGCAATTACATCGCTCAAGCCTAAAGAAGCGACACGTCAGCGACGTGTCTTCTTATAATTAGAATATTTCTTCTGGCTCTGGCGCAGTAGTTTCATCCTGCGTGGCGGGATCCAACACTTCGTCATCACGAACATAAGTTGTCGGTTCAGTGCCTTGCAGGAAATATTCAAATAGTGTCGTATGGTCTGTCCGTCGGGTCAACTTTCCACTGGTACGATCAATGCGAACTCGCACTATATTTTCTGGTACGGGCATTGGCGTATGCGGTTTACTTTCAAGCGCATATTCCATGAATCTGATCCATGCAGGCTGTGCTGCTTTCGCGCCATCTTCAATACCTATCATGGCATTGCCTATCCAATTAAACTTTTCAGGATCTTTGTTGATAAGATTTTGGTTGCGTGTTGCACGGCCGAGTTGTCTTCCCATATTGTCAAAGCCTACCCATGCAGTGGCAACAATATCCTTGTGAAAGCCGCTGAACCAGGTGTCTCGTGAATCGTTAGTGGTACCAGTTTTACCCGCAATATCCGTGCGCTGAAGTATATTACGAGCACGCCACCCGGTTCCCAACCAATAGGTTTTTTTGCTCCAATTACCGTTTGCTCGAACAGCGGTACGCATCATTTCACCGACTAAAAAGGCGTTTTGTGCCGTGATCACTTGAGGTGCTATCACCTTTTCGGTATTTTCATCGTCGCCGGAATCACCTAAGAGTATGTCTTGATTGAGCTCTGCGGCTAACAAGGCTTCAACATCGGCTTCCTCGTCTTCCGGTAATATGTCGGCATCACTTTGGCTTTCGCAACGATTACATGCCCAAACCGGATTGGCTTTCCATAGTTCATCGCCATTTTCATCCAGCACTTTGCTTATGAAGTGTGGATTTACCAGATATCCACCGTTAGCGATAACCGACATCCCTCTCACGACCTCTAGAGGAGTGTGCGAACTAGAACCCAACGATACGGTTTCATCCAGTGGAATATCGTCTTTATTAAAGCCGAAGCGGGTTAAATAATCTGCGGTTTCTCTTAATCCAACCCCGCGAAGTAATCTAACCGAGACTACGTTTTTAGATTTCCCAAGGGCTTTTCGCATTCTGATAGGGCCATCGTACTCAGCGGGTGAGTTTTGAGGGCGCCACGCTACGCCAGTGGCTGCATTCCATTGGTTAATCGGCGCGTCATTGATAATAGATGCCAGTGTGTAACCGCTGTCTATAGCTGCTGAGTACACAAAAGGTTTGATGTTTGAACCAACCTGGCGCTTCGCTTGCGTCGCTCGGTTAAATTGACTTTGGTAGAAGCTATAACCACCAACCACCGCTTCGACCGCGCCGTTTTGTGGGTTAAGTGCGATAAAGGCTCCACTCACTTCGGGTATTTGCGAAATACGCCACTGATCATCTTGCTGCCTTATGTAGATTACCGCGCCTTCTTGCGTGACATCACTGGCTGTTTGCGGGTCGCTGCCTTGTCTGAAATCAGTAATGTAGCGACGGGCCCAATCCAGACCACCCCACTCTATCGTCCGCACTTGCTCATCAACTGACAACACTTCTATTGATTGTTCGTTGACCTTTGTTACGACAGAGGGAATAAGAGGCTTGATATGAGGAATCTCTGCTAACACTTGCAGCATTGAAGCCTCATCCCATTCGTCCCTTGAGCTTTTATTACTGACGTCGAAACTCAATGACAACTGAGGGATAACATCATCTTTACTTTCTGGCTTAGGAATATTCCATAAATATCCAAGAGCACCCTTGTAGCCGTGACGCTCATCGTAATCATGAAGGTTTCTTACCACCGCTCTTTGAGCAGCAAGCTGCATATCTGACGTTGCGGTTGCAAACACTTGATAGCCGCCTGTTTCAGCTTCTTCCTTACCATAAATTTCTACCATTTCATTATAAATGGTGTCAGCGAGATAAGGCGCATCCACTTCAATCTCTGCGCCGTGTTTTTTAGCGGAAACAGGAGCACTTGCAGCCTCGTCGAACTGGGCTTTTGTGATGTAGTTTTCGTCAAGCATTCGAAGTAATACAACTCGTCTACGCTCAACAGAACGTTCTGGGCTGCTAACTGGATTTAACACTGAAGGTGCTTTGGGAAGCCCAGCAATCGTTGCAATTTGTGCCAGCGTGAGTTCATTCAGCGGTTTACCATAGTAAACTTGTGCAGCCGCACCGAAACCAAACGCTCTATGGCCTAACTCTATTTTATTGAGATACAGCTCCAAGATTTCTTGCTTTGATAGCTCCTGCTCCATATGGAGCGCAATGAAGATTTCTTTTACCTTTCTTACGTACGTTTTTTCACGGCTTAGGAAAAAGCCTCGCGCTAGCTGCATCGTTAGCGTACTTGCCCCCTGACGTTTTTCGCCAGTTAACACTAAACTTACTGCAGCACGCACAATACCAATTGGGTCAATACCGCGGTGTTCGTAGAAGCGACTGTCCTCGGTAGCAAGTATGGCATCGATCAATTCTTGAGGAACTTCCTCAAGTTTTACCGGGATCCGCCGTTTAACTCCATACTGCGAAATAAGTTTTCCGTCTTTGGTGTATATCTGCATGGGTGTTTGCAGCCGTACATCCTTAAGTACAGTAACACTTGGTAGGTCAGGTTTGATATAAAAGTAAATACCTACCAGCGCAGCGAAACCAAGAAGGCCTGATAGAAAACTAAATAGAATAAATGGTTTGATGTACTTCACTGTAACGGATACCAAGACATTTTGTTGAAATGACGTATATTTATACGTATGTGCTTACATTAGAACCATACGCATTATACTAATAGAGTAACATTGTACTTTAGAGCAACTACCTTTGAAACTGGACACTTAAACATGAAATCGCTGTTCAAAAAAAAGCTGCCGCCCATTGTGGGCTTAGACATAGGCACGCGTCAAATAAAAGCGGTGTGGCTAGAGCAATCGAAAGACGGATTCATCCTTCAAGGGTATGCCTGTGAGCCGATAAGCAAGATCGCGTTCTCAGAACGTGATATCAAAGACTATGAGTCTGTCAGTATCGCGCTTAAAAAGATTCGTAAATCTCTTAAAACGAAAATAAAGCTCGCCAACGTCGCCGTAGCGGGTACTTCGGTTATTAGCAAAATCGTATACATGGATCCCGAACAAAACGACTACGACTTGGAAAATCAAATTGAAATAGAAGCGGATAGCCTAATTCCCTACCCGCTTGAAGAAGTGTATTTAGATTTTGAAGAAATGGGCCCGAGTGCCACCCATACTGGAAAGGTAAATGTGCTTTTAACCGCGGCGCATAAAGATTTGGTTGATAGCAGATTACTACTTGCTAGAGAAGCCAACTTTGAGCCCAAAATTGTCGATATGGAAAATTTTGCTATTGGAAACGCGCTCGACTTTTTTTATACAGCCCATGAGGAAGATACGCCGCTTTGTTGTGTTAACGTTGGCGCGTCGCTGCTGCAAATATGCGTTGTTAAAAATGGCGAAGTAATCTACACAAAAGAGCATGCATTCGGCCTTAACCATTTAATCAATGATATCAGTGCTATTCACATGGTTGAACGGGAAAGCGCAGAGAGGCAGCTTCTTGACGGCACGCTTTCTGGCAATTGGGTAGAAGATACGTTGCCTATATTTGCCGCGAACCTTCAGCAAAACATCAATCGTGCAATACAAATGTATATGAGTACGCTACATGCAGATCGTCCCACGAAAATCCTATTCTGTGGTGGCGCAGCGACCATAGCACCTCTTGTCGATATTTTAAAACAAGACTTGGGGCTTGATGTAATTTGCTTCAATCCCTTTAGTAATATGACAATTAACCCTAAACTTGATACCACAAGACTTAACAAAATAGCGCCTCAACTTGCCATCGCCGCAGGATTGGCGAGCCGGAGCTTTACGCCATGGCACATGTAAACTTATTGCCCTGGCGTGAAAAGCAGCGTCAGCATCAGAAGCAACAATATCTTGCCGGCTTGGTGGCTGTTGCCGCCATCGTTGGCCTCATTTTTTGGTTTATCGGTCAAGCCATTGACCAGCAAATCAATAATCAAAACTCGCGCAATCAGTTCCTTGAACGAGAAATTGCTATCCTCGATGCGCAAATTGGCGAAATTAAAAAAGTAAAAGAAAGAAAGAGTGCCGTTGAACAGCGGATGGCGTTAATTGAACAACTTCAGGCCAGCCGCAATATTGCACCGATTGTTTTTGATGAGCTTGCCAAGCTAGTTCCGCCTGGTGTTGCTTTCGAGACAATGACGCGGAGCAATAATCGCATTGAGATAGAAGGAATAAGTGATTCTAATAACCGTCTGTCTGACTTCATGCGTGCGCTGGATAACTCGAAAGTTTTTGTTTCTGCCGAGCTATCGACGATAAAATCTGACAGCAGTGCCGCCAGAGCCATCAGCAATTTCACGCTTACTTTCTCAATAAATCCAAACGTCGCTCCTGTAGAGCTTGAAGTGAGTGAGGCACAGAAATAATGAAGTTTGATGTTTCAAAGCTAAAAGAACTCAATGAGCTCGATTTCGAACAGATAGCAATATGGCCAAACGAAGTGCGTATTGTTGTAGCAGCTTTCCTCGCTATTTTAGTAGGCGCCTTAAGCTATTACATGTTAGTCAGCCCGAAGCTGCCAATAAAAGACGCCGTGGAATTAAAAGAGCAAGAGCTAAAGCTTCAGTTTGAAGCAAAATACCGCATTGCTGCCAATTTAGATGCTTACGAAGCGCAACTAAAACAGATTCAAGAAGACTTTTCCTCGATGCTAAAAAGTCTACCTACCAGTAACGAAACCCCTGGATTACTAGACGACATTACCTATGTAGGAACGGCTTCAGGCCTCACATTTGAGCTGTTGAACTGGCAGCAAGAAGTGCCAAAAGAGTTCTATACTGAGCTTCCTATCGAAATGGAAGTAAGCGGCGGTTATCACAATTTTGGCGAATTTGTTTCGAAGGTCGCTGATTTACCTCGAATTGTGACCCTGCATGACTTCGAAATTAAGCGACAGGCCAATACCTTATCGCTTAAATTACAGGCTAAAACCTATCGCTCTGAAAGCGCATCAGATCTTGAAGGAGATGAACAATGATTCGTTCGTTTTTATCTCTGATTGCTCTATTTCTAATAGCCGGTTGTTCACCTAAACTTGACGACTTGCAAGCTTACACCCAAAGCGTAAAGGAGCGAGCTCAGCCGCAGGTTGAACCCTATCCAGAATTTAAAAGCCACCCTCCTTTTAATTACTCATCAAGCGAACTACGTAGCCCTTTTGACCGCCTACGGAACGAGACGGCACCAGTAACGACGTCACGGGTTGAAAACTGTTTACAGCCTGATTTTCAGCGCCGCAAAGAAGCATTGGAGGCTTACGGCATAGACGCATTGGCCCTAGCCGGTAGTTTCGTGGTTAAAGGAGAGAAATGGGCGCTTTTAAAAAGTAATGATGGCGTTCTACATAAAGCTAAAGTAGGGAGTCGTATCGGTTTGTTTTATGGCAAAATTATACAAATCGGCGCAGACTCGATTACTATTGAACAATTATTACCTGATGGCGCAGGCTGCTGGCAAAGGAAAACAACAACAATGACTACAGCATCGAAGGCGGGAGAGTAAGCATGGCCGAACGATACATATTCAATAAGTCTCTGAATCGTAGAGCCCCGAAATGGTACTGGCTAGCCTTCTTGGCAACAGCAGTACTTTCACTGACTTTATTTAACTCGCCGGTCAAAGCACAAGAGCCGCTATTGGTAGACCCAAGCAATAAGCGCGATACTTCAACATTCAGTACCACGATTACGAATGTCGATTTTACCCAAGCTGCGGGTAATACGGCAGTGACGGTGGTGAACTTCGAAGGTCAGGCACCAAAAGTACAGCTAATAGAGTCGCAGGGTAAGGTATCGCTAACCCTTCCTGATACAGCTTTAGGCGAGGACCAATTATTAGAGCTCAACGTCGCAGACTTTGGCACCATGGTTTCTACTATAGAAACCTTCGAAGAAAAAGGTGGAGCCCGATTAGAAATCAACTACACCGGACAGGTTACGGTTAAAAATACAGTGAAAGATGGAGTGCTACGCGTTGCCATTTCACCTATGGACAGTGCACAACAAGAAGCACTTGAAGCGGAGAAAGTATACACTGGCGATCCTATCTCACTCGATTTTCAAGACGTACCAGTTAGACAAGTTTTACAAATCATTGCTCAGGTAAATGGTTTTAATCTTGTAACCACAGATACTGTGTCTGGGAATGTCACTATAAGTTTATCTGGCGTTCCGTGGGATCAAGCCTTAGACATGATTTTGCGCGTTAAAGGGCTAGATAAGCGTTTAGAAGGTAACATTTTGTTGATTGCCCCTGCTGAAGAACTTGCCGCCCGAGAAACCCAAGCTCTTCAGTCGAAAAAACAAGTGTCGGACCTTGCGCCACTTCACACAGTAAACATATCGGTTAATTACGCCAAAGCAGCAGCGCTTGCTACTATTTTAAAGTCTACAGAAGGCGGTATTCTTTCTGAAAGAGGCGGTGTAACGGTAGACGAGCGTACTAATACCTTGCTCATTCGCGACACGCTGGCTTCCATTGATGAAGCAAGAAAAACAATCAAAGCGTTAGACATTCCAGTTAAACAAGTTCTTATTGAAAGCCGCATGGTAACGGTGCTAGACGATGTTGACGAACAGCTTGGTGTGCGCTGGGGTTTCAGTGATCGTCAAGATGACAACGGCGTTTCTGGTAGCATTGAAGGGGCGGATACCATTGCTGGTGGTGTAGTACCAAGCATTGATAATCGTCTTAACGTGAACCTGCCTGTAAGCAGTGCTGCAGGTAGTATCGGGTTTCAAATTGCCAGTTTGGTCGATGGTACTATACTCGACCTAGAACTCTCCGCGCTGGAGTCGGAAAACAAAGGCGAAATTATTGCTAGCCCACGCATCACGGTAGCAAACCAACATGAAGCTTACATCGAGCAAGGTACTGAAATACCGTATGTGCAGGCAACATCAAGTGGTGCCACCTCAGTAGAATTTAAAAAAGCAGTATTGTCACTGAAAGTAACGCCTCACATTACCCCTGACAATCGCATCATTCTTGATTTGGTTGTTACACAAGATACCCGTGGTGAGACAGTGTCAACGTCTACGGGTGATGCTGTGGCTATTGATACCCAAGAGATCAAAACACAGGTATTAGTTGAAAACGGTGAAACCATTGTACTTGGCGGTATTTTCCAACAAACCAGTTCTGATGGCGTGTCAAAAGTCCCTCTATTTGGAGACCTGCCGCTTGTAGGGGCACTTTTTAGAAACTCATCACAGTTACAGCAAAAACGAGAGCTTCTTATCTTCGTTACGCCAAAAATCGTAACCGAAAGACCCTAACGGCTGTATTTACAGAGACGAAAATGCGCTTCTATAAGCGCATTTTTTTATTTTAAGGTCTTTTTTGTAACTAAATTTACAGGTATACACTATTTGTTTGTAACAAAACTTGCAACGCCTTGCATGAAACTGAGATAATCCCCGCCTCGAAATTTAAGCGAG